>Ga0182030_10008091_pt1 | contig 21825 bp, 16 predicted proteins | sample 812S3MmetaG_FD_121299 | JGI IMG/M metagenome (GOLD analysis project Ga0182030, IMG submission 121299) | Permafrost microbial communities from Stordalen Mire, Sweden - 812S3M metaG (Illumina Assembly) | ecosystem: Environmental > Terrestrial > Soil > Wetlands > Permafrost | place: Sweden... | reverse complement strand
GGGCCACCTCGCCGCCATCCAGGCGCGCCGTGGTCAGCAGGCGGGTGGTCAGGTCGTTCAGCAGCCCGGTCTGCTCATTGATCAGCGTCACTAGTTCGGCCTGACCTTCCGACAGGCGGCCCATCTCGCTGAGGCCGGTGGAGGCGGCGCGGATGGCCGTGAGCGGCGTCTTGTAGGCATGGGCCAGACTGTCGAGTACGGTGGCGCGCAACTGCTCCGTGCGGCGCTCGGTTTCAATGCGGCTCTCATTGGCGAAGGCGCGGTAGCGATCGAAGGTGATGGCGATGAGCGAGGCGATGGCGTTGTTGACCAGGGGGGTGGTATCGCCGCGCAGCATCAGGCTGCCGACCGGCACGGTGCCGAGGCGGACCACGCGGCGGCCTACCCCGGTCACTGGATCGTCGTCTGAGGTTTCAAAGTAGTAGATGTTCTGCGCCATCTCCTGGGGGTCCACGTTCCAGAAGCCGGCCTGATAGACGGCGTGCAGATCTGCGTCAAAAACAGCTACCGCTTCAAGGGAGAAGATCTCATGCACCAGTTCGGCGAGTTGCGGGCCGGGTTCCACATGCAGGTTCATCTGCAGGGTACGGCGGGTGAATTCGTAGAGGTCATGCATCTGGCCGCCGCGTGACTCGGCCTCGCGCGCGTGGCTGGTGACGCCGGCAGAAAGCCGGCTCACGGTGAGCGCCACCAGGATGAACACCACCAGCGTCACCGAGTTGACCGGGTCGGCAGCCAGGTTGAAGCCTGATTGGCGGGTGGAAAGGAATGCCTGCACACCCACGGCGGAAAGCGACACGATGACCGCCTGCCAGAATCCGCTCAGCAGCGCCGTGGCCACCACGATGAGCAGATAGAGAAGCACCGCTACCGGAAGCAGCCAGCGCGACCACTGTGTAAGCGCTGCGGCCAGCACCACGGCAATCACCCCCAGCGCGCACTCCAAAGAAAACAGGAGTACACGCAGGCTGCGATTCCGCCTGGCAGTTATCGGCACTTGCACAGGGATGAAGCTTCCAGCCAACCAGTCACCAACCTTGCGATTCCGGATCGGGCAGACAAAGAGCCAGCAGTGGAACTCGGCCGCTTCCGAAGGAGGGTCTCGCCTTGCCATGTGAGTGCACGCCACTCCCTCAACTGCTTTTCCTTGAGCTCCATGCAGGGAAGGCTTGGAGAAAGTTTATCAGGTGAGCCAATATGACTTCAGCGAGGTCGCTGAATCGTTTAACTGAGCCATTTAGGCCTAATTGATCAGTTTCACGATCCCCGATAAAAGTGAGCCTCATGCGTTCCGGCGCCGCGTTCAGGCGCGGCAAGGTAAATCGATTTCAGTTTCATGAATTCCTTACACGATCCTTATGCGGCGGTCACATTCCTCACGACTTCCTTATGCTGCGTTTGCGTTACTGAAATCAATCCCGCAACGACCGGGCCACCTCCAGGGGCAACAAACCTTCCCCCTGCAAGAGTCCTGCGCCGAAGTAAAGAACGTGATTCCGTTACTGGAATCGCGAATGCGGTTGTGCGGCCTGAAAGCAATCTGTGAGTTTTGTTCAATTTGTCAGATGTTGTCCCACAAACCTTTTTTCTTGGAGGAACAGTGCCGATCTATAAGAATCCCATCCGTATACTGCAATCGGTAGCCGCCGCATCCATGGCAATGGCCCTGGTTGCCGGCGCACAGACGCCAGCACCGCCCGCGCCAGCGGCCACACCTGCACCGGCCGCTGCGCCGGCAGATGCGGCTGCTGCTGCCGCCGCTCCCGCCCCACTTTCCACGTTCGTTCTGACGGGACCGCTAACCTGGCTTCCCCCGGCCACCTTTGATGCCGGTCCACTCGGCAAGCTGTCCGTCAACGGCATCCTCACCGGCTTCGCTCAGTTCCAAAGCAATCCCTTGGAGACCGACGACGCGGCGCAAGCCACTTTGAGCAACGGACAGATCTTCATTCAAAAAGCGGACGGCCCGGTTCAATTCTTCGTCCAGGCCGGCGTCTATTCCCTCCCGACACTTTCCGTACCGTATGTCAACGCCCAAAACACTACGAACAATACCTATGGGCCTGTTCCGGTCGCCTACCTGAAGCTGCCGGTGGGAAAAACCACGCAGTTTGAGATTGGTGCTCTTCCCACGCTCATGGGCGCTGAATCCACGTTTACCTTCCAGAACTTCAACATCGAGCGGGGCATACTCTGGAACCAGGAAAACGCCGTCAATCGCGGCATCCAGATCAATCAAACCATGGGAAAGTACTTTGCCGGCTCAGTCAGCTGGAACGACGGTTACTATTCCAACCGCTACTCGTGGCTCTCCGGTTCTTTGACGCTTACCAAGGGGCCTCATGTCCTGGTGTACGACGGAATGGGAAACCTGGGACAGACCGCCTTTCAAACAGCCGCGACACCGATCCAGAACAACGGCTACATGCACGCCGTGATCTATACCTACACCAAGGGTCCATGGATCATTTCGCCCTACTTTCAGTACGGCAAGCTCCCGACCGGCGCCAAAGTTGGCGTTGCCAAGGGTACATCCGCAACGGGCGGCGCCGTCAATGTCAGCTACGCGTTCAAGAGCGGAGTCTCGCTTCCAGTGCGCTTTGAATATCTCACCAGCTCGGGCAATGCGACCGACGGATCGGTGAATATGCTGGGCTTTGGGGCTGGCAGCGCAGGCACTACCGTCACCGTGACGCCGACCTACCAAAAGGCGGGCTGGTTCGTTCGCGGCGATCTCGCAACGGTGCATGCATCCAACTACACTTCCGGAAGCGTCTTTGGCAGCGCCGGGACAAAAGCCGATCAATTCCGGGCCGTCCTTGAATTCGGCTTCATCTTTGGCAGCAATATCACCGGAAAATAGCCGAGTCACACTGTAGCTCCGCAGCCCAACAACCCTCCCGGCCGCCCACCCTTGAATCGTCTTGTTGATTCAGGGGTGGCCGGCACAAACCTGCTGCGGCACAAGCCGCGTCTGCCGCACCGCAGGCGCCTGTTTTCAGCTTCCTCATTTCATCTTTATCGCAGCAACTCTAGGATTCAGCTACCCCAAAAGTCCGCATCCGCCCGTGGATCAGATTGCGAACCGGGTGAACCAAACAACGAGTTCCGGGCGCCGATCCGCCGGGAGCTGACCACGAACTTCACTCTTCAGGAGAATGCTCATGGCAGATCAAAAAGAACCCCAAATGCAGGCAACTCTCGGCTTGACCGGATTGACCAGCAATGCAATGGCCCTCATCGCCCCAGGGGCCTTCCTGTGGCTTACCTTCGCCATCCAAGCGAACACCGGCGTCGCCGGTCAGCCGTCCACCGCTCCCGCCATGTGGTGGGGCATTATTGCAGCACTTCTGCTCTGTCTGGCCACCGCAGTTGCTTATGCGGAAATCTCCAAACTTTATCCCGGCACCGGGTCGAGCTACTACTACGCCGAGCAGGCGCTGCTCTCCAAGGACAAGGCCTTCAAGTATGCGCGCGTGGCCAAGTTCATCGTCGGCTGGGGCTCGCATCTCTACTACTGGGTCTATCCCGGTGTGATGGTGGCCACCACCGGCATCTTCTGCGGCTATGTGGTCGGCTTCCTGTTTCCAAACTTCATGAGCGGCTCGACTCCCGGACCTGTGTTCATGGCCCTGGTCGCCGTGGTCTTCTCCTTCTTTGTGGCATGGATCGCGGCCAAGGGCGCCGGCGCTTCCACCGCCGTCAACATGGCCATCAACGTGGTGCAGATCTCTGCGCTCATCGTCTTCAGCGTCCTGGCCCTCGGCTATCGCGCCAACCATCCTTCCGGATCATCGGGCCCCACCGCCTTCCAGTATGACTCCCAGTCCCTCGCCACTTACACCTACCAGTTCCAGACTGACAAAACCGGCGCACCCGTCCGTGACGCCAGCGGCAATCCTCTGCCCTTGCTCGATGCTTCCGGCAAGCCGGTTCCATATGTGATCACCTATCCCGAAACCGACGCCACCGGCGTATTCCTCACGCACACTTCGGCTGCCTCCGTGGTTTCTCCGCACAAGATCAGCTATGTATTCATTCAGGCCACGGTCGCCATTCTCATCCTGGTCGGATTCGAGTCGGTCACCTCGATGGGAGGCGAGGCAAAGAACCCAACCAAACATATACCGATCGCCGTCATCTCCTCGCTGTTGATCCAAGGCCTGCTGTGCTATCTGTTTGAGTACTTCGCTGCCAATTACTTTCTCAACTCCGGTTACCCCATGACCAGCGCATCAGGCTCTGCGGCACCCATCGGCGACATGATGATCATCGTCGGCGATGCACTGCTCGGCCACGGCAATGGCAAGTACTTCATGCTGGCCGAAGCCTTCACCGTGTTCCTGGCGCTGATCGGCACCACGCTCGCCTGCATGAACACAGGCGCACGCGTGACCTATGCGATGGGCAAAGACGACGAGGCTCCCGAGCACTTCGGCATTCTTCATGCCGGGTCTCTGTCACCGCGCAGGGCCATCTGGACGCTAGCTGTGATCTCCGCCGTGATCGGTGTCATCGCAATCTCGCTGTTCCTTGGAGATTCCGGCGCGCCAACCGACGCAACCATCGCTGCGCTCCCACACGGCATCTTCTCCAGTTTCGGCTACATGTCGCACGACCGCATGGCCGCACTTCCCAACTCGCTGCTTACCATTACCCTTACCTCCAACTTCGGCACGTTCATCCTCTACGCGCTGAGTTGCTTCCTGTGCATCGTGGCCTTCCACAAGCGCCCCGATTACAGCTTTGTAAAGCACCTGTTGATTCCCGGTTTCGGACTCATCGCCAACTTGGTCTGCATGGCGTTTTATCTGATCGGCCCGTTCGCCGGTCTGGGCACCAAGATGGAGCCGCTGTGCGCACTGGGCATCTCCGGAGCATGGGGCCTGTACGGAGCCATCTACTTCATCCGCTCCTCGCAGGCCAAGGGCAAGTCTGTGTTGCTGGCAAGCAAGTAGCTTCGGGGTTCTGAAACAAAGCTTTAACCATTGGGTGAAATCTGCTCCTGTTCTCTGCGGTTACGAGAGCGGGAGTGGAGATCACCCGATGATTTTTTGGGCGATTGGCAATTTCGCACTGGATAATTCACAATCTTTAAAGAGCGTTTTTCCGCCACTTCGCGGGACACGTCTCAGGCGGCTCAAGCCCATGTTGGATATTCAATTCTCCCAGGCAACGGATTTCGGTAAGGTTCGCACCAACAATGAAGACGCGATGGGTTCGTTCATTCCCTCATCGCGGCAGTTGGCGCGTTCCCATGGCTACCTTTTCGCAGTCGCGGACGGCGTAGGCGGCTCCGATCTGGGCGAAGTAGCTTCGGCGACCGCTATCTCCACGCTGGTGGCCGGGTTTGCCGACGCGCAGGCGGGCACCATGCTGGCCGGGTTGCTGCCGCGATTGATCCAGCATGCCAACGCGGCGGTGCATGATTGCACGCTGGCGCCGCAGTATCGCGGCAAGAGCATGGCCACCACGCTGGTAGCCTGCGCCATGCGCCACGACCAGGCCATTGTTTCGCACGTCGGCGATTCCCGCTGCTACCTGGTCCGTGGCGGCCAGGCGCGCCAGGTCACGCAGGATCATACCTGGGTCAACCAGCAGCGCAAGCTGGGACTCATCTCCGCGGCCGAAATGGCAGAATCCGACTCGCGCCATGTGCTGATTCGCTCGCTAGGACCGGAGATGTTTGTCTCCCCGGACACGACGGCGGTAACCCTGCAAGTCGGCGATGTGCTGGTGCTTTGCTCCGACGGCGTGCACGACGAGATGAATGAAAGGACCATCGCCTCTATCGTGTCGCAGAGGAAGGACATCGAAGAGATTGCCGGCGAACTGGTTGCGCGCGCAGTTGAGATTGACGGCGGCGATAATACGACGGCTCAGGTGGTCCGTGTGACCGGCGTGGAGCAGGTGGGCATGTACCGCGGCAGGCCGTACCGGCTCCCGTCCTGATTGCGAGCAAAAGTGGGGAGGATTTCAAGTCCCGGCACAGCGCCGACTTGGCGTCCAGCAATGATCCATCGTCGTGAAATGCACCGCAAACGGCAAATTCACCATGTTTAACATTGGTACATATCTAAATATTGGCTTACTATGAACAAATGAGGACAAATGTCACCCTCGACGACGACGTTCATCAGCTGGCGTCGATCTATGCAGGCGCAAAGGGGATCACCCTCGGCGCGGCGATCAGTGAACTGATCCGCAAGGCTGAAGCGGCGCCGTCGCCCACACCGGAACTGCGGCGATCCGCCAGCGGTCTTGCCATGTTTCCACCCAGCGGCAAGCTGCTCACCGCGCAGATGGTCAAAGAGGCTGAGAGTGAGTTCGACTAAGGTTCGCTACCTGCTCGACCTTAATGCGCTGATTGCGTTGGGGGATCCTGACCACGAGCACCACCAGGCCGTTCAAGATTGGTTTATCGCTGCAGGCAATGCGGACTGGGGTGTCTGCCTTCTCACGGAGGCTGGTTTTGTCCGGGTAACCACGAATCCGGCATATCGCCCCATCTCACGCACCATCGCCCAGGCTACGAACGTTTTAGCCGACTTTGCCTTGCACCCCGGCTATCGCTACTGGCCCATCACTGAAAAATGGGCCGTGCTGACTGCGCCGTTCTCCGCGCGGGTGATGGGGCATCAGCAAGTCACGGATGCCTACCTGCTCGGACTTGCCATTCAGGAGAATGCCGTACTGGTCACGTTCGACAAGGCGATTCGCTATCTGGCTGGCGCGGAGTTCAGCCGCAATCTTCTGGTTCTCGATTCGCAATGATTCACTGGAACTGCAGCCCCACCCTCGACCGGCCGGCCTGCTTTCATCGCGCTGTCAGCCCGCCCGCAATTCCTTACGCAATCCTTACTTCAAACTCACTCGGCTCCGGATAGAGTAAAAGAAGTCCCCCCAGAGCAGGAAACACACGGAGCAGGAAACAGAATGGGCTTTCTCGACGCCTTGGAACCGGGTGCGCAAGTCGACTCGTACCGCATTGAAGCGCCGGTGGCGCGCAGCGGGATGGCGTCGATTTATCGCGCCGTGGATACGCGTAACGACCGCGTCGTGGCGCTCAAGATTCCCCATCCCGACCTCGAAGCCGATCCGATTCTCTTTGACCGCTTCAAGCGCGAGGCCAGCATCGGCGAGAAGCTTGACCATCCGCAGGTGATGCGGGTCTTCGGCGATGAAAAGCGCTCGCGGATTTACATGGTGATGGAGTGGTGCGACGGCCGTCTGCTGCGCGAGTTCATGGACGAAGGCCGTTTGCCGCAGGAGCGCGCGATCGCCATCGCCATCGGCGTGCTGGACGCACTCGAGTACATTCATGCCAACGGCATTGTGCACCGCGACCTGAAGCCTGAAAACATCATGGTCGACGCCCACGACAACATCAAGCTGATCGACTTCGGGATTGCCGGCGACGCGGCCGCCAAGCGCCTGACCTATGCCAACTTCACCGCCGCCATCGGCACGCCCAACTACATCTCTCCCGAGCAGGTGAAGGGCAAGCGCGGGGACGGCCGGTCAGACCTATACTCGATGGGGGTAATCCTCTACGAGATGCTCACCGGCAAGCTGCCCTTCACCGGCCCATCGCCCATGGCAGCGATGAATGAGCGGCTGCTGAATCATCCTGTGCCGCCCTCAGTCGCCGACCCATCGATCTCGCCGCAACTGCAGGAGATTCTTTACCGCGCGCTGGAGCGGGACCCGAAAAACCGCTACGCCCATGCCCGTGAGTTCAAGCGCGACCTGGAACACCCAGACCAGGTGGGGGTGGAAGACCGGCCTGAGCTGCGCGACTGGCAGAAACGCAAATCCCAGACGGCCCGTAAGGTTCTCTATTACGGCGGGCTGGCCATGATTCCCGTGGTCATCCTGCTGCTGATGTTTCTGCTCGCCCACCGCCGCTGAGCGGACCAGCAAAATCGCCTCTTTCGAGCAAAATCCTGACGGGTTCCTTATGCCAAAAGCCCTAAGCTTTTGATGCATATCCAACCCTTTTCCTGTTTGAAGGAGACTCATGACAAAGTACAAATTGGAGTATATCTGGCTTGACGGAAAGAAGCCCATCCCTGAGCTACGCGGCAAAACCCAGCTTAAGTCCTTTGAAAGTGCGCCTACACTCGCGGATATGCCGCTCTGGGGCTTTGACGGCAGCTCGACGATGCAGGCCGAAGGCAGCAAGTCTGACTGCATCCTGAAGCCGGTGGCACACTATCTCGATGCCAGCCGCAAGGACGCTTACATCGTTCTGTGCGAGGTCATGCACCCCGATGGCACGCCGAACTCCACCAATTATCGCGCTACCATCGAGAACGATCCCGACCTGTGGGTGTGCCTTGAGCAGGAGTACTTCCTCTACAAGGATGGCCGTCCGCTCGGTTTCCCCAAGGAAGGTTATCCGACCCAGCCGCAAGGCCCGTACTACTGCGGCGTGGGCTTCAAGTACATGGGCAGCCTGGCCCGCACCATCGTCGAAGAGCACCTCGAGCTTTGTCTGGCTGCCGGCATCAACCATGAAGGCATCAACGCCGAAGTGGCCAAGGGCCAGTGGGAGTTCCAGATCTTCGCCAAGGGATCCTCCAAGGCGGCGGACGATGTCTGGGTTGCCCGGTACCTGCTGATGCGGCTCTGCGAGAAGTACGAAGTGGATGTGGTGCTGCACTGCAAGCCGATCAAGGGAGACTGGAACGGCTCTGGCATGCACTGCAATTTCTCCACCAAGTTCATTCGCGAAGTGGGCGGCAAGGAATACCTGGAAGCGCTGATGAAGGCCTTCAGCGAGAACATCTCCGAGCACATCGCCGTCTACGGCCCGGACAACCACCTGCGCCTTACCGGCCTGCATGAGACCCAGGCCATCGACAAGTTCAGCTATGGCCTGTCGGATCGCGGCGCTTCCATCCGCCTGCCGGTAAACTTCATCAAGAACGGATACAAGGGCTACCTGGAAGATCGCCGTCCCAACTCCGAGGCCGATCCTTACCAGATCGTTTCGCGGATCCTGAAGACCATTAACAGCGTGCCCAAAACCGACCTCGTTTCGGCTTAAGCTTCGCTTCTCAATCCGCCGGTTTCCGGACGTTCTTATCCGGGAACCGGCGTCATTGTGTGCGGCCGGCGTTGGTCTCCCTTGCTTGAAGCGACCGGGCTGTTTCGTGTAGCCTGATCTGTTCAGGTGTTCATCACAATCCAAAGTCGAGCCCAAACGCGGGCATGGAAGAGCGGGAAGCTGGTTGAGTTCTCCGTTCTTCCATGCCCGCTTGTCATTGCAGGCCCTCCAGTTCGATCGAGCTGACGCCTGAAGCTGTTGAGCAAACCGAGTTCTTTTCCAGATAAAGGAGAACCATGTCCACTGAATATCGCAACTTTCTTGCTCTTTCTTACGAGGAGTTGGAGGAACTGAACCTTGCCGCCAAGGCCGAGCGCTCCAGCCGCTTGCCGGCCGACGAGGTTCGCGAGAAGCGCCTCAAGTACCTGACCGATGAGAAGCGCATCAAGGCCGTGACGGTGTTGTTCAGCGATCTGGAAGGCCGCCTGCATCTGCTGGACTACGACAAGAAGTTTCTTCTCGGCGCTTATGAGAACCTCACGTTTGACGGTTCTTCCATCCGCGGATTTACCGCGCAGAAGGAGAGCGATCTGCGCCTGGGCATCGACTGGAGCGCCTTCTACTGGGTCCCGGCCGACGTGTTCGGCAACGGCAAGGTGTTGGTCTTTGGCACCGTAATCGACAAGGACGGTACGCCTTATTCAGGTGACCTGCGCGGCGTGCTCAAGCACTATGCAGACAAGCTGTACGCAGAAAAGAAGTACACGCTGAACGCGGCGAATGAGATTGAGGGCTTTCTGTTCGCCGGCCGCGACGCGGAGAAGCGCTACCACGAGACGGGCAAGTTCGAGTTCATCAACACCGGCGGCTACTATCATGTGCTGCCGCTCGATCCGCTTCGCGTGTTCATTGACACGGCAGCCGAAGTGCAGCGGGCGATGGGGTTTCAGAACGAGAAGGACCACCCCGAGGTTGCTCCCAGCCAGTTTGAGATCAACTACGGCTACGGCGAAGTTGTCGCTGCAGCGGACCAGATTCAGCTCTACAAACTGCTCACCCGGCAGATCGCCAACAATATGGGCTATACGGCCAGCTTCCTGCCCAAGCCAGTGGTCGGCGTCAACGGCAGCGGCATGCACACCAACGTCTCCATCTCCGAGGGCAAGACGAACCTGTTCTGGGACGCCAACGGCCAAGAGAAGCTCTCCGCTTTTGGCTGGGAGTTCATTGACCGCATTCTCACGCACGCGCTGGACATCTGCCTGATCCTCAACCCCAGCGTGAACTCTTATCGCCGCCTGGATCCGCACTTTGAAGCGCCCAACCAGATCAAAGCTTCGGCCACCGATCGCGGTTCGATGGTGCGCGTGCCCATTGGCAACTCGCGGTCGATGCGCGTTGAGGTTCGCTCGGTTGCGCCCGACGCGAACCCATATCTGACTCTGTATTCGATCTTCAAGACCGGCATCGACGGCAAGAAGGCGGACATCGACAACCTGCGCCAGGCGCAGCGCTACCTGCCGGATAACATCCAGTCGGCGATTGAGGACTTCAAGGCTTCGTCATGGATCTCAGAAATCCTTGGCGCCGATGTGCAGGGCCGGTTTGCCGACCTGAAGCAGGCCGCCGCCAACCGCTCTCCGCGCGAACTGGGAACGTTTGTGAAGGGGTCCGAGGTGCAGTACCACCATGAGGTCTACAACCAGTCGCTGTGGAACTTGTTCTAGCCTGCGGCAAAGCCGAAAGGAAAAAATCGGGGGCGGCGCGGCTTTCAAGATCGCGCTGCCCTTGGTGCATCTGCTGCCCGCGAAGCTCAGAGTAACTCCGGCTCAGCAATATAAAATTGAAATATCGGAACTGTCGAAGAAACGAATGCATCGCCCGCTTCCCTGCCCGGGCGAAAGTCCTGACTCAAAGGAACCTGTTCCATGTTCATGATGAATGCTTCAAGATGCGCGGCGGCCTGCCTTGCCGCTGGCCTGACCGTTTGCGCCGCCCAGCAGCCCCGCCAGTACACCGCCCAGGACTACGCAGCCGCCGAGCGCTTCATGAGCTACAACGTCAACGCGCTGGGCTATCCCGGCCAGGTACACGCGCAGTCGACGGACCATGGCCGCTTCTGGTATCGCGCCGTGGATGCGACAGGCGTCACCTATATGCTGATCGATCCGGTAAAGGCGAAGAGCAGTACGGCGTTCGATCAGGCCAAACTCGCCGCCGCGTTGCACGCCGCCAATGCCGTGATCAAGGACGACCCACACCATCTGCAACTCTCCGACCTGGCTTTTGCCAACAACGACGGCGCGGTCACGCTGTCCGCCGGCGGCTCCGCATACGTGTGCGATCTGGCAGCAACGCCGGCGACATGCAAGCGGCTTACCTCTGCCAGCGAAGGGCCGATGGGACCGGAGCCCGGACCGGCCGAGAAGACGCCTCCGCTCACGCTCTCGCCGGACAAGAAGCTGGGCGCGTTTATCCGCGACTGGAACCTATGGGTGCGCGACACGGCTACCGGCGCTGAGACGCAACTTACGACGGACGGCGTGCAGGACTTTGGCTACGCCACGGACAACGCCGGCTGGGTCCACTCCGACAATGCCATTCTGCTGTGGTCGACGGATTCCAAAAAGATTGCTACGTTCCAGCAGGACCAGCGCAAAACCGGCGAAATGTATCTTGTGCCCGTGACGAACACGCATCCGGTGCTGAAGGCGTGGAAGTATCCGCTGGTGGGCGACAAGGATGTGACCATGATTGAGCGCGTGGTGATCGACGTGCCGACGAAGACGGTGGTGCGCCTGAAGATGCCCCCGGACCAGCATCGCTCCACACTGTGCGACAACGTGGCTTGCCACGGGACCACATGGGACGATGTCGAGTTCAGCCCGGACGACACGCACCTCGCGTTTGTGTCTACGTCGCGCGACCACAGGCAGGAGTGGCTGCGCGAAGCCGACACCGCGACTGGCGATCTGCGCGAAGTGATGACTGAGACGGCGCCGAAGTTTTTCGAGAGCGGGAATGGGAAAGTGAATTGGCATTATCTGCCGAAGTCGAATGAGATTCTGTGGTTCAGCGAACGCGACGACTGGGGCAATCTCTACCTCTACGACCTGACGACCGGCAAGCTCAAGAATCAGATCACGCATGCGCCGGGGAATGTGACGCAGGTACTCTACGTTGATCAGGACAAGCGCGTGGTTTACTTCGTGGGCGTGGGCAAGGAAGCGGGGCGCGACCCATACTTCCAGCATTTTTACAGCGTGCATTTCGATGGCAGCGGCCTGAAGCTGCTGACGCCGGAGAACGCCGATCACAGCATCAAGATGGCATCCGACGGCCAGTCTTTTGTCGACTCGTACTCGACGCCGACCGAGCCTGAGGTCACGGTGCTGCGGTCGAGCGATGGCGCTACCATCATGCCGATTGCCAAGCAGGATATTTCAAAGTTGCTGGCGTATGGCTGGGTCCCGCCGGTGCCCATCACGGTAAAGGCACGCGATGGCAAGACCGATCTCTACGGCTTAATGTTCAAGCCATCGCACTTTGACGCGACGAAGAAATATCCCATCGTCAACAATGTGTATCCGGGGCCGCAGACCGGGTCATGCGGCAGCCGCGAGTTTGCGGCTTCGCATCGCGACATGCAGTCGCTTGCCGAGCTTGGGTTCGTTGTGGTGTGCATAGACGGCATGGGAACGCCGTGGCGCTCGAAGACCTTTCACGAGGCCTACTACGCGAACCTCGGCGACAACACCATCCCCGACCAGGTGAGCGGCATGAAGGATCTGGCTGCGCAGTATCCATTCATCGATCTTGACCGCGTGGGCATGTATGGGCACTCGGGCGGCGGCAATGCTACAGCGGCGGCCATGCTGCACTATCCTGATTTCTTCAAGGTGGGCATTGCCGAGAGCGGTAACCACGACGAGCGCGACTACGAAGACGACTGGGCCGAGAAGTGGGCCGGCGTAGAAGTTAAAAATCCCGACGGCACCAGCAACTACGACTCGCAGGCCAACCAGAACTACGCGAAGAATCTCAAAGGCCACCTGCTGCTTGCGCACGGCACGATGGACGACAATGTGCCGCCGAACAACACGCTGCTCATGGTGGATGCGCTGATCAAGGCCAACAAGGACTTCGACCTGCTGCTGATTCCCAATGTGCCGCATGGCTACGGTCCTGCATCACAATACATGATGCGCCGCCGCTGGGATTATTTTGTGCGCTATCTTGCCGGGGGGATTCCGCCGGTCGAATACCAGATGAAGCCGTTCTCCGCTGTCATGAGCACCCTGCGCAGCGGACCTGACGACACCTCAGACGCTGGGGAAACCGACTCTGACTACTGAGTGCGCTTACAGCCTATGGCAAACGTCGAAATGGATGCAAGCGTCCCTCAGGGGCTAAAGCCCGCTTCCCTTCTGTCAACCGTTTACGGCACGGCTGAAGCCGTGCCCTTTCAAAACTTGACTTTTACCCAGGTTGCTCACCGCACTGGCCTGTGGATGGAGAAGATGTTCGATGTCTAAACGTGAATTTCAAACTGAAGTCAATCAACTGTTGCAACTCATTATTCACTCGCTCTATTCTCACCCGGAGATTTTTCTTCGCGAGCTTGTTTCGAACGCGTCCGACGCGCTGGACAAACTGCGCCATCTGACGCTCGTCGATGATGCCTACAAGTCGCTTCCCTTTGAGCCGCGCATCGAGCTTGAGCTCGATGAAGCCGCGCAGACACTGACGATCTCTGACACCGGCATCGGCATGAACGAAGAGGATCTGATCTCGCATCTCGGCACCATCGCGCGCTCGGGAACGAAGAATTTTCTTTCGCAGCTTTCCGGCGACGCCAAGCGCGACTCAAACCTGATCGGCCAGTTCGGCGTGGGCTTCTACAGCGTGTTCATGGTTGCGGACAAGGTCGAAGTCACATCGCGCAAGGCTGGCGAAGAGAAGGCCTGGCGCTGGATCAGCGATGGCTCGACTGGCTTTGAGATTGAGCCGGCGGAGCGCGCCGTTGCCGGCACCACTGTGCTGATCCACTTCAACGAAGAAGGCAAGCAATACGCCAACAGTTGGCGGCTGCAGGAGATCGTCAAGAAGTACTCCAACCACATCGCGTTTCCGATTTTTCTCACCTATGACAAGAGCGAATGGAACGAGGAAGAGAAGAAGTCCATCAAGACGCGCGTGACTGAGCAGGTGAATGCGGCCAGTGCGATGTGGCGCAGGCCCAAGAGCGAACTGACCGACGAGGACTACAAAGAGCTCTACAAGTCGATCTCCGGCGACTGGGAAGATCCGTTGTTCTGGTTTCACACCAAGGCGGAAGGCAGCATGGAGTACACCACGCTATTCTTCATTCCGTCGAAGGCGCCACTCGATCTTTATCAGGCTGAGTACAAGACGGGCGTGAAGCTTTATGTAAAGCGCGTCTTCATCATGGACGATTCGAAGGACCTGCTGCCGCAGTATCTGCGCTTTGTGCGCGGCATCATCGACAGCGAGGACTTGCCGCTGAACGTGAGCCGCGAGATTCTGCAGCAGAACCGCGTGCTGGCCAGCATCCGCACGGCAAGCGTGAAAAAGATTCTGTCGGAGCTGAAGAACGGTGCAAGCTCGCAGCCAGAGCAGTATCTCAAGTTCATCACCGAGTTCAATAGGCCGCTGAAGGAAGGACTCTACAGCGACTTTGCGAATCGCGAGACGCTGCTGGAACTGCTGCGCTTCAAGTCGACGAAGGTAGAGGGCTTGACCAGCCTGGCCGACGTGAAGGGCCGCATGAAAGATGGGCAGAAGAGCCTCTACTACATCACCGGCGGGTCTGAGTCGCTGCTTCGCACATCGCCGCTGTTGGAGATCTACAAGAAGAAAGACATCGAGGTGCTTGTTCTGGACGACGACATTGACGAGATCGTCTTTGCCGGCGTGGACAAGTACGACGGCATCGATCTGAAGTCAGTGAACAAGGCCACGACGAGCGACGACTTGAAGGACGAGGCCGAGCCCGACAAGGCGGAAGAGTTGAAGCCGCTGCTGGACAAGATCAAGGCGACACTGGGCGACAGCGTGAAGGATGTACGCGCTTCGGTGCGGCTGGCGGATAGTCCTTCGTGCATCGTCAGCGATGAGGAAGAGCCCTCAATGCAGATGCAGCAGATGCTGCGCGCCATGGGGCAGGCTAATATTCCGTCACCGAAGCCTACGCTTGAGATCAATCCCGATCATGAGATTGTGAAGAAGCTGCTGGCACGGCCGGACGATGCGGTAACCACAGATGCGGCATGGTTGCTGCTGGACCAGGCGCTGCTGATGGAAGGCGTGGCACTGAAAGATCCTGCCAGCTTTGTGCAGCGGCTGAATCGGGTGCTGAATCTGTCGATTTAGAGCGTAGCTTGTCGGGAGTCGAGGTTTCCAAGGTCTTAAAAATCGGGACCCTCTGGCACATCGCAAGAAGCAGGTCCCCTTCGCCTTCGCTCAGGGCAGGCTTTCGGCTCCGCTGAAGGACGCTTCGCTCAGGATGACAGCTCGTTTTTCGATATAGGCATTGAATGCAGCAAAGCCGCCGTCCCTTCCGACGGCGGCTTTGCTCTTGCATGGCGCGTACAGCTCTCTGCGTACCGAACCTCGATCCGCGCGCGCCAGGTTCATCATTCGCCCTGGCCTTGATCCTGACCGGGCTCTTGCGGCTGCAGGGTGCGGTAGCTGGCGTTGCCCTTGGACCAGACCAGAAGCAGCAGCGCTTTGTTGCTTGTATCCGCGTGTACGGCATCGGCGAAATCGCTGGCCGAGGTTGCGGGCTTGCGGTTCACTTCCAGGATCACGTCCCCAGGCTGCAGTCCGGCTTCGTCGGCGGGGCTGTCAGGCCGCACCGTCTCCACCACCACACCCTTCAACTGCTCCGGTGCGTTGATCTGCTGGCGCGTATCCGCGGTCAGGTTGGCAACGGCGAGGCCGAGCTTGCCGGTCTTTGCGCCGCCCTGGCCATCGGAGTTGTCGTTGGAGGCGACCTCAGAGTTGCCATGGAACTGGCCGACGGTGAGGTTAAGGGTCTGCGGGCTGCCGTTGCGAATCACGCCGAGAATGATCTTCGTTCCCGGAGCCATCTCGCTGACGGCCACCTGGAGATTGCTGCCGTTGTTGACGTTGGTGTCGTTGACGCGGGTAATTACATCGCCCTGCTGCAAGCCGCCATTGGCAGCCGGCGAACTGGGCGTGACCTGCGCAACAATTGCTCCACTGGCTTCTTTGAGATTGAAGAAGTGCGCGTTCTCCGGAGTTACATCGTTCATGCTGATACCCAGGTAACCGTGCTCCACCTTGCCGTGCGCGATGAGCTGGTCGGCAGTGGCGCGCGCAATCTGCGAGGGGATGGCAAATCCCGCTCCAGCAAATGACCCGCTGTTGGTGATGATGAAAGTATTGATGCCGATCAGTTCGCCATGCGCGTTGACCAGAGGACCGCCGGAGTTGCCGGGATTGATGGCCGCGTCAACCTGGATGAAGTCGCCAGGCTTGCGCCGGTCATCGGAGTATGGGTTGGGGCGGTCGAGAGCGCTGACAATTCCGCGCGTTACGCTGAAGGGGAAGTTGCCGAAGGGGCTGCCGAATGCCAGAACGGTCTGACCGGGCTGCAGCTTGGTCGAGTCGCCCCAGGCAATGCTGGGCAGGTCGGTGGCGTTCACCTTGATGACGGCCAGGTCGTTCAGCTTGTCCACGCCGATGACCTTGGCAGTAAAGATGCGCCGGTCGTGCAGCGTGACCTTGATGCTGGTGGCGCCGTTGACGACGTGATCGTTGGTGAGGATGTAGCCATCCGGCGAGATGATGATGCCGCTGCCGATGCCGTGCTCAATCTGCGACTGCTGCGGGCCCGACTGCATCTGGCCGTGGCCGCCGCCGCCGAAGAAGAACTGCTGAATGCCCGGCGGCAGGCCCTGGAGCGGGTTTCCGCCCTGCTGTCCGCTCTGCCCCTGATCGTCCGAGGCTTCATCATCGCCGGTGACCTTGGACGTGACAGCCACGTTGACTACGGCGGGCGTTACGCGCGAGGCCACGGCTTCCATGGCGTGATCAAGCGCCGTGAGCGCCTCCACGCTGTTATTGTCCATGGGGGCGGCTGCGCCGCTGGCGGCATGCACACCGCCGTAGCCCACAAACATGGCCGCGCCCAGCGCGAATGCGCCGACGATTGCTGCCGGGACGGCGAGCTTCTTCCCTCTTACTACTAATTGATTAGTTTCTTGAGCCATGATGCTTGTTCTCCTAGTTGCTGCTTTGGGTTGTTGCGGTTAGGTTGCGGTTTGGAGTTGCTTGAATCCTCGGGAAGCATTCCTGATGCCTTCCCGCTTCCCTTTAAATCCTTACAAAAAGCCAGCCATTGGCGAAGGGGACCGCCGCATACGTTGCTTGCCTGGGAGCCTGCTGACGAACCTGTGCCTCCGGCAATTGATTTTGCTGCTGCGACTTCCGTGGGGCTGCGGAGCCGAGTTCCGGTGGAGCATCGCCTTCGCTCTCCAAGGCCTGGTTGCGGGTGGTGCGGGCTACAGCGAACACAACCTGCGGGGTCATGCTGCCTTCGCTCCACGCCGTCATCACAATGAAGGTCTGCTGGATGGCAGGGGCCGTCTGCCGGCTTGCGCTCCTGGTTTCGCTCCTGGTCGCGCTCATGGTCGCGCCGCGCTGCGGCAGGCGCGGCTTTGCCGGCGTCGCGGCAGTTCGCTCCGGCATGACCGCATTCACCGTCTGCGCATGGGCAAACTCACTCTGCGCGTCGATTGCGCCGGAATGAAATGCGGGGTTAGGAATCGCCTGCATTCTGGCCTGGGCAAATTCCGGTTGAACGCTTTGTGGAACCGCGAGTGCGCTGAACCCCACCAGTTGCGGACTGCGTGACAAACCAGCCGCGCTGACCAGCACCGCGGCCATCAGCCCACCCGTCAGCACCATGGTCTGGCGCGCGCTCATCTGCTGCACTGGGCGGCGAAGGATTCTGTGGACGCGCCGCACCAACTCCGACTGCCGCTCCCACGCGCCCAAAGCCAGGCTCAGGCTGCGCTGCAGCATAGTGTACTCCGCCAACCGGGTCAGGCAGATCGCGTACGCCTTGCGTCCGCAACTGGACTTGAGCACGCTGTCGTCGCAGGCCAGTTCGCGCTCCGCGCAGAGCCGGTGCTCGACCCACAGCAGTGCGGGGTTCAGCGGGAACACAACCAGCGCCATCTTCTGCAGCAGGTTGGTCCAGTCGTCGGCGCGGCGCAGATGCTCCATCTCATGCAGCACCACCTGCTTGAGTTCCGTAGCGGTGAGTTGATCCATCAGGGCAGGCGGCAGCAGAATACGCGGATGGAAGAAGCCAAAGACGCTGGGCCGCTCTACTTCTGTTGAGGTACAAAGCGCGGCACGGCGAGCGAACCTGCCTGATATTTTGACTTGAAGCAGCGGTTCGATGGCCGCATCCACCTGTGCCACCGGCGTGGCACGCTGCGCGAGCCGACGCAGCCGCACCGCGCTGGCAACCAGTTGCCCGGCGCGCAGCAGGGAGAGAGCCAGCCATATCGCGGCAATGCCGATGCTCCAACCAATGCCGAGTTGCAAAGGGGCGAGGCGAGCCTCGCTGTGGACTGCGCCATGCGACGCCAGCACCGGCAGGCCGTGGAGGAGCACGACCGCCGCAAACACAATCATCCAAATCACGGAGCGCGCAGCCGCGCTGAGGCCGGGAAAAAGCCGCAGGCAGAGCAGCACGCATACGGCAAGCACGGCGCCTTCCCAGGCGGCTGAGAACAGCCCGCCGACAGCCGAGGCGGCGGCCAGAGAAGCCGCGTGAAAGAAGCTATTCATGAGAAGGAAACTTTGCATCAGTTTGCCTCCTGTGTGCCGGGGTCAAGCGGGCCTTCGTTCAGCGGGGCATCGCCGGGTGAAAGATCGTCGGGAGCGAGAGCGATGGCTTCCTTGAGGCGGCGCAGTTCTTCCGGGCTTACCTCGTCGTCGCCCAACAGCGAGAGCAGCAGCCGCTCGCGCGAGTTGCCGAAAAACCTCTGCAGCATGTGACGGACCTCAGACCGGCTGGCTTCCGTCTCTCCCACGCAGGAGCTATAGAGGAAGGCGCGGCCATCCAGGCGATGCATCACATAGCCTTTGTTTTCAAGGATTCGCACCGTCGTGAGGACAGATGTGTAAGCCAGCGGGCCGTCCCCCGAGGTGGCCGTAACCATCTCGGCGACGGTCGATTCGCCCCGGTCCCAAAGCACGCGCATGAGCCGTAACTCAGCCTGTGTCAGCGTGATGGATCTTTTCGGAGGCATCAATAATCCCGTCTACGAGAGCGATTTCGTCGACTCTCACTACCTGTACAGACGCAATACTAATCATTTAGTTGCTGCGTCGTCCGCAAATTTTGGGGCGCTGGCGTAAGGTACAGTGCAAAATCCCCGTGTCCCGTCCTTCGCGGCTTCATCGAGAATGCGCGGGAATGCACCAAGCCCTCATGCGGCGCAAGCCGCGTCTGCCCCACCGCAGGTGGCGAATGAGCGGGAAACCTCGAATCCATTCCGGCCTTCGCTTTCCCACCCCTGTGCAGCCAACTTTGATAGCTTTAATCAGAAAGGCCTTCCATGCGCTTGCTTCGCCTTTGGCCCGTCATTTCTGCCTTGCTGCTCCCCGCCCTGTGTGCCGCCGCGCCAGCGCCGCTTGTAGTGGGCTACATCTTCCCGCAGGACGCACAGTTGCAGCCCGGCCAGGTCGATCCGCAGAGCATTACGCGCGCCAACTACGCCTTCGCCAACATCCAAAACGGGCGCATGGTGACGGGCTTCGCCCACGATGCGGAGAACTACGCCTACCTGGTCGGGCTCAAGAAACAGAATCCCGACTTCACGGTGCTGGTCTCGGTCGGTGGCTGGCTGTGGTCCAACAATTTTTCTGACGTCGCGCTTACGGCAAAAAGCCGGGCCGTGTTCGAAGACAGCGTGATGGACTTCCTGGCGCTCTATGATCTCGACGGGCTGGACATTGATTGGGAGTACCCAGGAATGGAAGGCTCCAGCAGCAACTTTCGCCCGCAGGACGGACACAACTTTACGTTGCTGCTGGCCGAACTTCGCGCCCGCTTCAATCGGCAGGAAAAAAAGATTCACAAAAGGCTCTACCTCACCATCGCTGCCGGCTCCGGTGAAGATTACCTGGCCCACACGGAGATGAAGCAGATTGTGCGCTATCTGGATTCGGTCAACCTGATGGCCTATGACTACGTCGAGCCTGGCTCCGAGTCGCTCACCGGCAATCATGCGCCGCTGTTTGCCGATCCGGCGGACAAGCGGAATTTTTCCGCCGATCAATCAGTGCTCAACTTTGAGAAAGCCGGCGTGCCTGCCGAAAAGATTCTGCTGGGCATGCCGTTCTATGGGCACGTTTGGGGACAGGTCGCGGACGTCAACCACGGCTATCTTCAGCCCGGCAAAGCAGTGCCGAACGCCTATGCGCCGTTCAGCGCAGTAACGTCCACCATGCTCAACGAGGGATACGTGCGTTACTGGGATCAGGCGGCTTCAGCGCCTTATCTGTATAACTCCGAAAAACATATCTTTGTATCGTACGAAGATACAGAATCTCTTGCCGCCAAGTGCCTCTATGTTACCCAACACAAGTTAGCCGGAGTCATGTTCTGGGATTACTCGGGCGATCCGACGGGGACATTGCTCAAAGTAATCAACCAGACGTTTCACGAAGCCGATGCAGCGAGAGGTCCAGCGCGCCGCTGAGTCAGCGAGTCGACCGCCGCGCCCATGGTACTCTGGTTTCCCGCCTTTTAGCCAAAGAGCGGCGAAAGGACGGGGCACGGAACGTCTGAGGCTGGGCCGAGAGGTTCAGCCTCAACTCACATGCACCACCGGCCGCTGAGCAGGATCCTTGATGGCCCTGCGCAGCACCTCATGCGTGAGCGGGGCCGTGTCTCCTTCGCCCAGGAAGATGAAGCGCATCACATTGGTGAATGGACTCACATCGGTCCAGTGGAAGTAGACGTGCGGGACGCAACCGGTGGAGCGCGCAAGCTGGATGAGCACCGCTGCAAACGAATTGGCTACAACCGCGCTCCTGGCATGGAGCATCCTGCTTGAACCTTCCCAGCGCCCATGCACACGGATGTTTTCAGAAAAGTCGGACGTGTCGCCGCGCTCCACTTCGAAAAAGAAGATCGGATCTTCCGGCGAGAGGCCGTGCAGAATCCGCAATTGAACGCCCGCCTCATCTGCGCTCTTCATGGATGTGTTGCGCGGGTTCCAGGCGATCAGGCGAATGGTGTGATTGCACGCGTCGGCCAGGAACTCCTGCGCCTGCTTGTCGAAGTCGACGGCCGTAATGCGCAGCTCAGTTGACCGCACCGCGCGCGACACCAGCGACATGAAGATGATGGTGAAGATGAAGATGCATGAGATCTTCAGGCCTTCCGGCCGCTCCCAGATATTCACCAGCGTGGTGTAGATGAAGATCAGCGAGAGGAAGCCGAAGACGACCCGAGGCATCCCTTTGCGGGCGCCCATGGTCACCGCACAGGAAGCAGACGTGATGAGCACGAGCACACCGGTGGCATAAGCGCCGCCCTGCGCGTCCACATCGGCGTGAAACAGAAATGTGACGGCGAAGGCTACGGCCACAAATACCAGCACCAGCGGCCGCGAGGCGCGCGCCCACTCCGGCGCCATGCCAAAGCCGGGCAGATAGCGCGGAATGAGATTGAGCAGGCCCGCCATGGCCGATGCGCCGGC
>Ga0182030_10008090_pt1 | contig 21826 bp, 14 predicted proteins | sample 812S3MmetaG_FD_121299 | JGI IMG/M metagenome (GOLD analysis project Ga0182030, IMG submission 121299) | Permafrost microbial communities from Stordalen Mire, Sweden - 812S3M metaG (Illumina Assembly) | ecosystem: Environmental > Terrestrial > Soil > Wetlands > Permafrost | place: Sweden... | reverse complement strand
GGTGCGAGCCGGACAATCGACTCGAACCCAAGCCAGCGCGGTGCGTCCGGAAGGATGTCGGAGCCGATGATGAGCCGCAGCTTCCAGTCGGGATGGACCTCGCTGAGGTGTTCCACGGTCCGTAGTGTCCAGCTGTCTCCGCCGAGGTCCTGTTCGACGCGGGATACGGAAACGCCCCGAAGCCAGCCCATGGCTAGATCGCACATTTTCAAGCGATCCTCGAACGGGGCGAGAGGCTTACCGAAGGCATGTCGGAAGGCTGGGATGACGAGCACTTGGTCGAGGTCTTCGGTCGATAGCAGCAGCGTGCACGCGAGCACGTGCGCCACGTGGGGAGGGTTGAAGCTTCCGCCGAAGACGCCGACCTTCACGGGAAACCAAACTACAAGCCTTGCGCCGGAGACAGAAGCTGCAAAAACCGTCTACTTCTTCACGGTCATCTTAACGGAAGACCTAGACCCGAGTTTTTCGGTCATCGCCGCCCGTCCGTCGACGTCGTAGGTCGTGGCGGTCAGTTCGTCCCCGGAATCGTCGAGCACGAGGCCTCCTCCCCCAGCACAACCGATGGGGCCCGGCGATAGGAACCAGCGCGAGCCAATTCTGCGCATCAGCGGGGCAGGGCTCTTGCCGAAGACGAGATACGTGGCGGAGTAGATGTCCTCTTCGTTGAGTGTAGCCTTGTCGTAAACGACGATGGCGACTCGTTCGCCGAGCATCTCCGCGGTGCGCAGTTCGACCTCGGGGAGTCGTTCAAGAGCACGCAGACGCTGCCGTGCGCGCTCGGCTCGTAAGAAGCTATCGAGCTGGGCGGGAGTTCCGGTCGCTGCCACTGCGAGGGCTCGCTCCCAGAGACCTGTATCGCTTGGATCGGCGCCCACGAGTGACTCCGCCCAAAGAGCGACCATTTCTTCGAGAGCATTGTCCGCACCGAGATAGACAGCGCGCCTGACTTTCGCTCCATTGAGCATCCGCTCAGCCGTGCGTGCCAGTCCGTCCAAGTTCCCCTGTGCGGGACCGAGTAGACCGAGGCGCATCCAGATCACTCAAACCCCCGACGCCGCGGAAGTCAAAGGGTCTCGACATCGAACTCCGGCGGAGCTCCACGGCGCGACTCGACCCGGAGGGCCGGGGCGCCTAGATTGCTCGGGCCGTGATGCCGCGACCAGATCCCGCGTCGCCGACCCCGCCGTCGTTCCTAGCGCCCAAAGCCGCCGCTGCTATCATCCAGGCGCGCGTCGATCCCAAGGTGCCGCTTACTGTGGCCGATGCGGCGACGAGATCGGGGCTTGCCCTTCGGGATGCTGAGAGCGGACTCAAATGGCTCTCCTCGGAGTATCGAGGCCAGCTTCGTGTCACGAGTGACGGCGAGCTCGTTCACGTATTTCCTACCGGATTTTCGAAGCCCTGGGTGGTGCGAGAGGCGTGGCAGACCTTTGCGGTGAAGCTCGGCCATGGCGCGATGAGTGTCCTTCGATTCGTCGTTCGAGCGTGGGTGGCCATCGCGCTCATCGGCTACGCTCTCATATTTCTCGCCCTCATCATCGGAGCTACGTTTGCGCGCCAGGGTGGTGACTCGCGCCGTGACAGCGGCGGATTGCCGGGCGGTGCGCTCACCTACGGCCTGCTTCGAGTTCTTGGCGACGCGATGTTCTGGACGTTCCATCCCTTTTCCCCGTTTTCGGTCTATCAGGCTCCTGTCGCCAGCGGCTGGGGGCCGCCTCGGGCACGGGCGCGAGGACCGCAGATTCCTCTTTACGAGCGCGTGAACCGGTTCTTCTTCGGTCCACCGGAGCCGAAGGAGGATCCCAGGGAAATGCAGCGTCGCGTCCTCGCTGCGATCCGCGCCGGCAAGGGGCGCATCGGACTGGCCGACGTGATGCGTGTGACGGGGTTGCCTCGCGCCGAAGCCGACCCGATGATGGCCCGATTGATGCTCGACTACGACGGGGACGTCGATGTGAGCTCCGACGGAGGCATCGCATATCGATTCACCGCGATGCGGAGAACCGCGTCGGAAAGCGATAGGTCCGATCCTCCATCCCCAGCGTGGGCCGACGTAAAGTCGCTGCCTCCGCTCACGGGCAATCCGGTAGGCACCAATGTCGCCATCGTGGCGCTCAACGCCTTCAACTTGCTCATGGCGTCTTCCGCCATCGAGAATGGCCTCACTCTCGAGCGGTTCCAGCACATGTTCGATCGCGTTCCGAGGCCCATATTCGACACGGGAACGCCGATCGCTCTTGGAGTCATCCCATTCGTCTTTTCGATTCTGCTTTTTGCTGTGCCGCTCTCTCGAGCCGTGATTCGTCCGCTCCGGCAGCGCGCCATGCTGGACGAGCGCGGGCGACTCTCCGTGCTGCGAGAGGTGCTCGACCGAGTGGCGCACAAGCAGCCGGTCAGGGACAAAGACGTTGTCGAAGCGTGGCGTCGTGCAACCGGGCGGCCGCCCGATGCCAAGCGCATAGACCGTGAACTCGTTGCCCTCGGAGGCGACGTCGCACTCGAGCCTGTCGGTGGCCAAGTGCAGTGGCGCTTCGTCGATCTCGAGCTCGAGGCCGGTGCCGTCGAGGCAGAGCGCGAAGCTGCCACTGACGAGGAAGCGCATCTCGGGAAGATGGTGTATTCGACCGACGACAACTGAGACGGGTATTGATCTGTGACCAGCAAGGCCTCTCCGATCCCCACTGCGCCCGCTGTCGATCCGCCGCGCACCAAGCATCCGGTGCGAAGGCTGCTTCCGCTCATGTTCATCCTGGCGGGGACGTTGATCTATTGGGGATATCAGCGCTGGGAGGCTTACCGCCCATACGAATGGAGTGGAACGGTGGAAGCTCGCACGATCTCCGTCGGGTCCCGAGTCGGTGGCCGAATCAAGGAGGTCTTGGCGCGGGAAGGGGACCGAGTGGACGCCGGGGCCCCGCTGTTCATCCTTGAACCGGGGGACATCGAGGCGCAGCGGTTGATGGCGCAAGGGCAGCTCGAGCAGGCGCAAGCAAATCTCGAGAAGCTCGTTCGTGGGGCGAGGCCCGAGGAGATCGACGAGGCGAAAGCGCGGGCCGAGACAGCGGCAGCGGCGCTCGAAGAAACGAAGGTGGGAGCGCGGGTCGAGGAGATCGCGGGAGCCAACGCTCGCCTCGCGTCGGCTCAAGTGGCAGTCGACAAAGCGAAACTCGACGACGATCGCGCAAGGCGGCTCATCGCGACGGGGGCGATCTCGCAGTCGCAGGTCGACGATGCGGATACGGCGCTAAGCGGGGCCATAGCTCAGCGAGATTCCGTATTGCAGATGCTCGATGAGCTGAAAAATGGGTCGCGGCGGGAGGACATCACGCAGGCCCAGGCCCGTGCTGCCGAGGCGCGGGCGAACGCGAAATTGGTGATAGCCGGATCTCGCGCGGAGGACATCAAGGCTGGGCAGGGCCAGGTGGACGCCGCGAAGGGCCGACTTGATCAGATCCTGACGATGATCGACGAGCTGACCATCCGCGCGTCGCGCGCATCCCGTGTCGAGACGCTCGATCTTCGCCCCGGCGATATTCTCGCGCCCAACGCAACCGCAGCGACTCTCATCGAAGACGACCAGCTATACGTTCGTATCTACGTCCCGGAAACCCAGTTGGGTCATATTCAGATCGGCCAAGAGGTTCCCGTCAGTGTCGACTCCTTTCCGGAGCGAACGTTCCGCGGCGTCGTCGAACACATCAACGGAGTCGGGGAGTATTCTCCGCGGAACCTGCAAACGGCGGACGAGAGAGCGAATCAGGTGTTCGCCGCGCGGATCGGTCTGCTCGAAGGTCGCGACGGGCTGTCCGGGCAAGCCGGGGTGCCGAAGGTCGTCGACAAGCTTCGTGCGGGGATGGCAGCCTTCATCCATGTTCCGAAATGAGCGGGGCGAAGGCGACTGATCTAGCGATAGAAGCCCGAGGCGTCACTCGTGCTTTCGGAAGCTTTCGCGCGCTCGACGGAGTGGACCTCTCGGTGCGCTCCGGCACGATTTACGGTTTGCTCGGCCCGAACGGTTCCGGCAAGTCCACGCTCATTCGCATTCTATGCGGCCTGCTCGCCCCCACATCTGGTTCGGCATCGGTCCTCGGGCTGGACGTTGCGACCCAGGGCGACCAGATACGCCGTCGCATCGGTTACATGAGCCAGAAGTTCGCTCTCTACAACGACCTTACCGTAAGGGAGAACTTGGACTTTTACGCGCGCGTATACGGCCTTGCTGGAGAGCGGCTTGCCACGCGGCGGCAAGCTGCGATTGACCTCACGCATATCGGACCGTATGTCGACCGCCGAGCGGGGCTCCTTTCGGGCGGATGGAAGCAGCGGCTCGCGCTCGGAACGGCGCTCATGCACGAGCCCCGAGTCGTGTTTCTCGATGAGCCAACCGCAGGGATCGATCCTGTAGCGCGGCGCGAGCTCTGGGGGCTGCTCTTTCAGCTCGCGGCGACAGGAATTACGCTTCTTGTGACGACTCACTACATGGACGAGGCCGAACGATGCGGCGAGGTTGGCTATCTATATCTCTCAAAGATGATCGTCAGCGGCACTCCACAGGCGCTCAAGGCTCTGCCCGCGGTGAACCGGCCGGGAATGCGACGGGTCGAGATTGAGACGGGGGATCCGGCGCGTGCCATGCTGTGGATACAGAGCCAGGAATTCGCTGAGAGCGCTACGGTTTTCGGTACTGCCATCCATACCGTCGTGTTGGCGGGCGTAGCTGACGAGGACATCGTCGACCGTATGCACAGGGCCGGTTTCCCCAACGCGGTCGTTCGAGAGATCGAGCCCTCGCTCGAGGACGTGTTCGTAGCGCTTACGGAGCGGGCTTCGGTGTCGCGCGAGGCGTCTGCGCCTGCGACACCAGTGAGGATATCGAAGTCGACCAAGGCGAAGTCATGACCAGCGGCGGTGTCTGGGACTCATTCGTTGCGATATTCCAGAAGGAGTTCGTGCACATCCGGCGGGACCGCCCGACGTTGGTCCTCACGCTCATGATTCCGCTCTTTCAGCTCGTACTCTTTGGATTTATTGACCAGACCGTGTCGGACCTGCCGACCGTGGTCGTGGACCAGGACGGAACCCGCTACGCCCGCGAGCTCATGGACAAGCTGCGTGCGACACACACGTTTGCCATCACGCGCGTGACTCCAGATCCCGACGCCGCGCGCGGCGACATCACGTCGGGACGAGCCCGCGTGGGAGTGATCATTCCCCCTGATTTCCACGACAACCGCGCGCAGCGGGGCGGCGCAAAGATCCTCGTGCTCATCGACGGAAGCGACTCCAACGTCAGCGCGCAGGCGCTCGCCTCCGTCAACGGCGTCGCATCCGACGAAAACCTCCGCGCGACCACCCAGCAGCTCCAGATCGGTGCCACGCCTCCGGCGCCGGCGCTTTCGGTGCAGCCCATCATTCTCTTCAATCCGGACGGACGCACCGCGAACTTCATCATCCCCGGGCTCGTCGCAATTCTTATCCAAATCGTCGCGATGGTGCTGACGGCCGTCTCGATTGTGCGAGAGCGGGAAAATGGCACTCTCGAGCAGCTCCTGGTCACTCCAATCAACCCACTCGGCCTGATGCTCGGCAAGCTCGCTCCCTACTTATTCGTTGGGCTGTTCGAGATGGCGATGATCCTTAGTGCCATGCGTTTCGGGTTCCACGTCCCGATCCGCGGCAACCTGTTTTTCCTTTTTTCTATGGCCATCGTCTATCTCTTCACGGTTCTGTCGATCGGCTTGGTGATCTCGACGCGCGCGCAGACTCAGGCTGCCGCCCAGCAGATGGCGCAGATGTTTCTCCTGCCGTCGATATTCCTGAGCGGCTACATATTCCCGCAGAATGGGTTGCCGTTCGTGCTGCGGTGGATTGGTCGTGTGCTACCCGCGACTCACATGATCGAGATCATGCGTGGCGTTGTGCTGCGAGGCGCTGGTCCACTCGAGCTATGGCCGAACGTGGTGGTCCTCGTCGCGACCAGCGTGGTGATGGTCTCTCTTGCCGTCAAGAGCTTCAAAAAGCAGACGATGTGAGACCTCGGCCATGGTTGGAGGCATTTCGCGCTACTGTCCGCCTCCATGCGAACCATTGGCTTCATTGGTGCTGGCAACATGGCGACGGCCCTGCTGCAGGGGCTCCTCGGGGGAGGGCGAGTCACGCCCGATCACATTGTCGCGAGCGACGTGCGGCTCGAGCGTCTGAGTGAGCTCGGTGCGACACACGGAATTCGCACGAGGAGTGACAACGCGGCTCTCGTTCGCGAATGTGACGTCGTAGTCCTCTCGGTCAAACCTCAAGTCATCGATTCGGTGCTCGCGGAGCTCGGGTCACACGTGCGCTTGGAGCAGCTCGTCATTTCGATCGCGGCCGGCGTTCCGTTGGCTCACATCGAAGCGCGCCTTCCTCCGGGTTGCCGCACGATCCGCGCGATGCCGAATGCGCCCGCTCTCGTCCAGGCGGGAGCGACGGCCATCGCTGCGGGGCGTTCGGCTTCCGGCGACGATGTCGCAGTGGCACGCGAGCTTTTTGAGACAGTCGGGCGAGTCGTCGTCTTGGCCGAAGCGCAGCTCGACGCCGTCACTGGCCTCAGCGGGAGCGGACCGGCCTTCGTGATGCTCATGGTGGAGGCGCTGGCGGACGGCGGCGTAAAGGCAGGACTGCCGCGGGATGTAGCGCAGCTTCTAGCCGCCCAAACGGTGTTCGGCTCAGCAAAAATGCTGCTCGATACCGGTGAGCACCCAGCCCGCCTCAAGGACATGGTAACGAGTCCCGGGGGAACCACTATCGCAGGCGTTCACGCCCTCGAGAGCCGCGCGGTCCGCAGTGCGTTCATCGAAGCGGTCGAGGCAGCGACGAGGCGATCGTCGGAGCTCGGTCGCGCGCTCGCCGGCAAAGCCCCTATTTCGTCCTGATATCCGAATACGTCACGACGACCATGAGCATGAGGAGCATGACGAGCCCTATCGCGTGAACGTGCGCGACGATCTTCGCGTCCGGTCTGCGCCTCGAGATCGCTTCCGCTCCTAGAAACAGCAACCGTCCTCCATCAAGCGCAGGAAACGGGAGGAGATTGAACGCACCCAGGTAGGCGCTCAGCATTCCCAGAAATGGCAGCAGCGCTCCGACTCCGAATTTCGCCTGACGGGCGGTCTCCTTGACGATACCGACCGGACCGCTGACCTGCATTTTCTCTTTGCCGACAATCACACGTCCAATCGCACGAACATTTTCGTAGACGAAAAGCGGGGGAGTCACGATGCTCATTTTGACGGCTTCCCCGAAGCCGACCGCCACGTTGTGCATCGGAGGGAGGACGTGAATAAGGCCGCGCTCCTTGTCCGGCGTGACGGTCTTCTTGGTGATGGCGCCGTCTCGCTCGACGGTGACCTCGACGGGCTCACCCGGATGCGAGCTTATGGCTTTGCGAAGCTCGTCCCACTTGTGAAGCGCAACCCCGTTGACCTCCGTGATGCGATCGCCGGTAGCGATACCGGCCATCTCGGCGGGTCCCGGCTCGACAACGACGTGCAGGCTGGTCTCGTCTGCCACCTCTCTGCCGCCCAGGATGAGGCCGAAAAAGATGAGCACGGAGGCGAACAGGTAATTGGTCAGCGGGCCCGCCGCAATCGTGACAGCACGAGCCCAAAGCGAAGCGTTTTCATAGCTTTCGCGGTCACCGGGCTCGATTTCCTCGTACGGGTTCATCCCCGCGATCTGAACGTAGGCCATGAACGGGAGCACGGCTATCTGGTACACGGTCGAACCACGAACAGACTGGCGCTTCCAGATCGTGGGCCCGAACCCGATGCTAAAGCGCAATACGCGCATCCCGAACCAGCGTGCGGCAAGAAAGTGCCCCGCCTCGTGCACGATCATCAGAAGAGCAAGCCCGAAAACGGCAAGGGCGATCGAGGTCACGATCGGGAGCAATGAAGATATCCTGAGAAATGCGTGTCCAAGGACGTTGGCCTCGATCGACTGGGTCATGAGCGCTAAAGACATCGGCTAGACGAGACTGTAGGGCGTGCGCCGCTGCGGCGCCACGGGAGGATGTTGGAAGAGCTTACGAGCCGCCGGGTTGGTACCCAGGCCGTTGCGGGGGAAAAGTGAGCTAGGCAGGTCGCGAAGACGCTGTGATCTGAGTCGAGAAGTTCGACATAAATGCTTAGTTTGACCCATGCCGCTTACGGCCGACGCAAAGACGCTCCTCGCCGAGGCAATCCAGGGAACACCTCAGAGCCCCGAGAAGGGCATTCGTGGGCGCCTGCTCCGCGCCATTCGTGACGAGGTCGACAGCCGGTATCGCCTTTCCGTGTCGATCGACGAAGCGGATCTCAGCGAGGAAAATCGGCAGCGGAGGGCCCAGATCGAAATGTGGCTCGAGGACCAAATCCGTGCCTCGAAGCTTGTCGGTCATGCCGACGTGGACGCACTCAAGCGTCGCTTCCTCGCCGACGCCGAAAAGGAAGTCGCTGCCACGCTAGTGAATCGACTGGTTCTCGTTCGTCGTCTCGAAGCTCACGGTCTCTCGAAGACTCCGGTGTTTTCGGCCGGCTGGAAAGCCGAGGCGAGTGATGCGCTTCTTCAGCGGGTGTTCGAAGTGGTCGCCTCGACCTTTCCTGGCCTATTCAATGACGTTGGCATCGGTGCGCTTCTCCCAATTCCGGCTGCGGCATTATCAGAGGTCATTGAGGTATTCGATGATCCCCGGCTCGTGAGCGCCTGGACGGACGACACCACCCTGGGGTGGGTATATCAGTTCTGGAACGACCCGGAGCGCCGCGAGATCGACGGCCGCCTAGATGCGCAGCACAAGCTCGAGCGCGCTGACATCGCCACCAAGACCCAGGTGTTTACTGAGCGATACATGGTCGAATGGCTGCTCCAGAACAGCCTTGGCCTGACGTGGCTCGCGATGAGCAAAAAGCACGGTTGGATCGCGGACGCGGAGACGGTGTTTGCAAAGCACGAGGCTCTTCGCGCCGATTGGACGAAGAGGAGGCGGACCGGCGACGTTTCTAGGGATGCACCGTTGCCGGTGGATTGCGAGCTAGGCGAAAGCTGGAGGTATTTTATCTCTCAGGAGATCCCTGACGAATTCGTCGAAGCAGCTCCTGATTCGGTGCGCTCGCTAAAGCTTCTGGATCCCGCATGCGGAACTGGCCATTTCCTTGTTGTCGCGTTCGATGTGCTCTCCGCTCTTTATCGCGAAGAGGCTAGGCATAGCGGAACCCAGATTTCGGATAAGGAAGTTGCGGAGTCTATTTTGGAAAACAATCTGTACGGGATCGATATTGATGCTCGTGCCATACAGATTGCGGCGGCGGTTCTCGTTCTGAAAGCAAAGATAGTCTCTCGGGACGCTCGGCCGCGCTCGCTCAATCTCGTCGCCCCTGTTCTCGGGCTCGCGAACTTGGCGCCGAACGATCCGAGCGTCGAGCGCCTCCGCGCCGATTGGAAGAATCAGGTCGACAACGCTGGGTCCTCCGTCGATGAGTTGCTCTCGTCGCTTGAGGGCGTGGATCACATGGGCTCGCTATTTAAGTTGGAGGCGGCAGTCGATGCCGCAGTCAGCCATATCGAAGTCGAGCACCGTCGCGCTCATCGCGACACATCGGGCGGCTTGCCCCGTGCGGGTGCCGGACTTCCGGCTGGCGAGCCCAGGCGGGCCGCGGATGCATGTCTGCATCGATTTCTCGCGGCGCGCTCCTCGTCGAATGATATCGGGCTAGAACTGGATGGAGAACCGACCACCGCGGGGCTCCGCTTCCTGCGGATCGCACGCGAGTCGACGTATGACATCGTAGTGGGGAATCCGCCGTATTTCGGAACGCAAGCTCTCGCGGAAACTGAATATATCGACAAGAACTACGCAAGCTCTAAGGAAAATCTGTGCACGGCGATGATCGAACGAGCGATGGACCTCGCTCGCGACAATGGTCAGGTGGCATTCGTGGCCGTCCGCAATTGGCTCTATGTGAGCCAACTAAGCGAGTTTCGCGCGAATGTCTTTCGCACATTTCCCCCCGCTTGCGCGGCGGACCTCGGTCTCGGCGGTTTCGAATCGCTGCCGGGCGTCGAGGTCATCATGGTCGTCTTGCGGCGTCGAGCATCCGAGTGCCAAGTCGTGGATGCTCGGACAGGTGGGCCACGGGAAAAGGCCGCCCGTCTGGAGTGCGCAGACACTCGCTACACGACCCAACCTGCCGAGCTCGCACGGCTGCCGGGGAGCCCATTTGTATATCGATGGTCGAAAGAAGCTCTGGCGGATTATCTCTCCCGTCCCAGGCTCGGTGACGTCGCGCCGGTTCGCGTCGGGATGAAGACCTCCGACAATCTGCGGTTTCTGCGCCGTCCGTGGGAACTTTCGACGGGAGACGCGCGCCGTGCGATCGAAGTGGGGGTGAGTAGAACTTGGGTGCCCTATGTGAAGGGTGCTGCCGGTAAGGCATGGCTCGAACCGCTCACAACGCTCGTCCAATGGCGTGACGGCGGATTGGAGGTTCGGCTGGCGCTCGAAGCTGCGTACGCCCAGGCGCCTCAGGGCGAGAAGCACTTTCTCAAGAGAGGCGTGGCATTCTCGACGATCGGCCGCAGGTTCTTGGCCCGCGCCCACCGCTACCCTAGTATTTTCGATGTCGCCGGCTCGTCGGTCTTCCCTCCCGATATTGCGGCCGCGGTATGCCTACTCAATAGCCGATTCGCGCGGGACGTTGTCGAGGATCTCAACCCCACGATCAACTTCCAAGTCGGCGACGTGGCTCGAATCCCCTATCGCACCGATGGCCGCGCGACGGATGTTTTGCGAGTCCTCGAAGAAGCATTCGCGCAGCACGAGGCGAACGACGAGCTGTCACCTGGATTCCGCCGTCCCGGGCCATCGCCATGGCGTCACGCTCAGCGATGGGCTCAAGGCGTGGTCGACTCGCCGGAGGCCGAGGGCCTTCCTCCCTATACTCCCGACTTCGATCCCCCAAGCCCGTTCGCTGCCGTGTCGTTCGCCGTCGGCGTTGCGCTAGGTCGTTTCGGGTCGCAAGGGGACGGTTGGATTGACGAGGCATCGGAGAGCGCACTGCCGTCGGGTATCCTGTTTGTCTCGGCGGCTGCCGGGCCGGATAGTCTCGATCACGAGGCCTGCAAACAGTTGACTGATGTATGGCGGGTCCGGGGAGGTGAAGTGAGCGGCGATGACGACCTCCGCATATACCTTCGGAGGTCATTCTTCGGCGCGCACAAGAAACTCTACGACAACCGTCCCATTTACTTCCCGGTGTCATCGGACAATAGGAATTTCGTGGCGCTGATTTCCATCCACCGCTGGTCCGATGACACCCTCTCAATTCTGCTCGCCGACCACCTGCTTCCGACGAAGCGAGCACTGGAATGTGAGCTTGTGGACGTTCGTCGGTCGAGCTCAGCGAGAGGTGGACATGCGGGCGATGCAGAGAGGCGAGAATTGGGTGTACACAGACTTCTCGCAGAGATCCGCGACCTTATCGCGAAGGTCACCGAGGTAGCCGACAAAGGTCCTTCCCAGCCCGATCGCGAGACGCCGCAGCGCGAAGTGGATGCTCGATATGCAATGACCCTGGAGGATGGGGTGATGGTAAATAGCGCAGCTCTATGGCCTCTCGTCGCGCCTCAGTGGAAAGAACCGAAAAAATGGTGGAAGCAGGTGGCGAGTCGCAGTGGGCCGAAGGGAACTCACTTCGATTGGTCAAGCGCAGCGGCGAGGTACTTTCCAACGCGAGTTCGAAGCGACTGCGAACGCGATCCCGTGATCGCTGCCGCCCACCGGTGCCTCTGGCGGTACCATCCGAAGGTCGCGTATCGATGGGAGTTGCATCTCGATCGTGATCTCGAATCCGCGCGACCGGTCAGCGCGGCGAATGTGGAGGAGTGCCGCACAAGGTTACTTCGTCAGGAGCCGCAAGTTGCTCGTGAAATTGGTACTGCCGAGATGAAACGTAAAAAACGCCGTTCGATGGCGCGTTGACGTATGAGGATTCATTCGCGAATCGCGCACTCGCAGGCCCACGCGCCAGATTGATTTGGATTTAACCGCGACGTTCGATTCTTAGACTTGGTTGGAACCTTCGGCGACCTTATTGGTCGCAAGCCGGCTGGAGATGGGGTTACACACCGTCGAGCTGCTGGACGAACTTGATCCTGATGAACTTTGAGCGAACTGCAGCAAGAATCGTGCGGATACGCGGCGCAATTCACGCAATAGGCGAGACTACGAAGGGAAAGGAGAGACCCAGGCGATCGAATCGTGACCAGGCATTGCCTGGGGCGCAACGCTGTCTGAGCATAGCCCAAGTCATGTAGCGGATGGGATCGCCCAACGAACGAAGGCGTGATCACCTCGTCGCTGGGCGCGATTCGATCCCGTCGACGCGCCAGAGCATCATGTCAATGGGTTCGCTCGTTACGCGGAGGCGTGCGCCGACCACGATCATGCGTGGGTCTATCCTGTCGATGCGCGACGCGATGAAGCGAAGGGATCGGCCTGTCGAGCGAAGGGACGCCCGCGTACACGTGATGCGCGGGTTCATCGTGCATCATTCGGAACGCCTCCTGCGATATCGTCAAGCCGAGTGCCCGTTGGCCCACGGCATCAGCGTCACCATGTCACAAGCCAGTACCGTCTTGCCAGCGCCGCGGCGGGTCGCCAGGCTTTGAGGCAGCTTGTTGACGTCCGACGCATCCTCGGCGCTACGCGGTTCCGTGAGCTCAACTAGCGCAGCCGTCGTTTGAATGTAGCGAGGCTCGAAAGAGCCGCTCGACGGGCGACGGCTCTTTCGAGCCTCGCCGTGGGCATTCGTCTCGTCTGGCTCTTGGATGTCCTGCAACGGGCAACCGACGGTTGCCCTAGTCTGCGCCGCATGGCCCAGGTGTTCGACGGCTACGCGTCCTCGTACTGGGACGTCATCAACGGAATCGCAGCATTCACCGGAGAGCGGTTCGAGGACTACATCGAGATCCGCGTGAATCTTCTCGATGCGGACCGTCGCGCTCTCGGCAAGGAGTCCCCCAAGGCCATCCTCGACTTCGGCGGCGGCATCGGCGCCACGGAATAGATTTTCCGTCGCCGGTACCCGGAGGCCCGCATTATGCGCGGGATCCCGATCGGCGCCGAATACAAGTCATGGGTCAAAAAGGGTGCGCCGCCTATTAATAATATTTGCCTGGGCGGTGGTACAAGTCCCGAACCTGCTCCACGTCAAGATCAGTCCGCTTGTGGGATGGCAAGGTTCACGTGGATGACACGGAAAGGACACGCGCGATTGTGTAGATACGCGGCCCTTCTCGAGGGGCCTCGACACATGAAACGAATCACGCCTTGGGTTTCTTCTTCCGTATTCGCTCTGATCGCGTGGCTACGAGGTCTGACGCCGCCTACGGCATTCGCCGATGAGGCGGCCCACGCGCTCACTCCGATCCACTTTGCATACGGAATTCGTGTAGGTGGAGCGCTTCAAGATCCGGATAAACCGAAGCGACTTTCCGAGCTTCATCTCGATACGACGTATGTCGACGCGCGCTTCACTGGAGATGTCGAAAGGGCATTCTCGTGGAGGGTCGTGTTCAACGCGGACATGATTCATCCGACGCTCGCGCCAGCTGGCGCAGTCGGGCTGATGGACCTCGTTGCCCAGTTTCATCCAGTTCATGAGTTCAACATTTGGGCTGGACGTCTGCTCGTTCCCTCAGATCGAGCCATATTCGCTGGACCATTCTTTACTAGCCCATGGAACGTCTCTGGCGGCTACATTCCGGGAGCGCCCCCGCTCGGGGCGAAGACGGGCTCGCTGGGGCGCGATCCCGGCGCCGTGGTCTGGGGAAGTGCCTTGGGTGACAGGTTCAAGTACTACGGAGGGGCCTTCGGTGTCGACAAGGACGCGCCGCCATATTTCGTCGCTCGACTGTCGTACAACTTCGTCGGCCCGGAACCCGGCTACAGCCCACCATCTACGTACTACGGCGAGAGGGATGTCGTGAGCGTGGGCATCGCGGGAGAACTGCAGAAGCACGGCGCGATTGACTCCGCCACCGGTGGCGCGAAGACGCTTCGCATCGGAATCATTGACGCACTTGCAGAGCATGTGGTCGAGAAGGTCGGCACCGTGAGCGTGTGGGCTCAGTTTTACAAATTTGGTGATGGCTACGCCTTTGCCAAGCTCAATGGGCAGCCCGTGTTCGCGCCAGAGGAAGCGTTCTCGATCCTCCTCAGTTATCTCTCGCCTCACGCGGTCGGGGTTGGCAAGATCCAGCCGCTCGTGCGCCTCCAGCAAACTTTGGATCCGAACTGGACGATCATGGACACGTCGCTTGCGTACGTTATCCGTGGACACTCGCTCCGCGCCATTGCGACCTATGAACATGTCGACCGCGGGCGTTCGAGCGGCGTGACCTCGAAGGATAATGTCGTTCAGCTCGGAGTGCAGATTCAGACTCTGTAGCGACAAAGACGAATGAATCGCAAAGAAAAGATTTGCGAGCCTACTCAGAGGGTGGTTCGGCTCGGGGATGCCAGTGGTCTCCAGGGGGATCTTTCGTGGCACGATCACCGAGGGCGAGATGTGTCCCCAGACCGACTCGAAGAAACGCGCGCGCTGGTGAGTCGAAAATGACTGTTGTCACGACCCCCGTCCCGATCTCGCGATAGCCGCAGCCTGTCAAGTGCCGCGTAAGACGGATGGCGCAGGAGCGATGCCACAGACGAACAGTGTCTCCGGGAGCGAGATTATCAGTCGTGTCGGCCAAAAACTCCGTCGGGCTGGTCTGATTCACAATAGTGGTGGATATCGTTTCCGCCGGCGTGCATGCCGCGGTCAAGCTGAGGGCGGAGGCGAAGGCCCAGACATGCGTTAGGTTACGTGGGCATCGCTGATTTGCCAGAATCGTTCGCGCGCTCGGAGCGAGGCTGGCAGCCTTGGCGGGTGGTGGGAGCCCTCGAGAGAGCCCCCCGACCAGGTGCTTCGGTTTCCGACGGAGCGTCGGGACGCTGTCGCTCTTTGCCTCGCTCGCGTTCCACGCTTCGCCCGATAGGGACAGTAGCCTCGCAATTTCCAGCGATAGTGCCTCCATCGTTGACCTTCCTGAGATGCGCGAGGGAACCGCTGTGAAGGCTGCTGAAATCAAGGACACGCAGGTTCGCATGGAAGCGGTCAACCTTGCAGGTCATGTGCCAAGAAACGTTAGAAGCTTGATGATTGAACGAACCAGGTCGATATAGGGGCTCGAATGGATATCTCCTACGTCGCGTGGATCGCACTGGTTGTTGGGATCATCGCGGCGATCAGTGTCGCGGTCACGTTCTTACGCATGGATTCGGCAAAGACGGCCGCCAAGGGACTCAGCGATCGACTTCGCCAAAGCGAGGCTGAGCTCGACGCGCTGCGCGATTCCAAGACCGAGTGTGAGCGTGCCCTCGCCGTCGTCACGGAGAGGGGGAGTCGCATTCCCGCGCTGGAGACGTCGCTTCGCGAAGCGCAGGACCTTATCGAGCGCCTCAGGGAAGAGCAAGCCTCCGCCGAGCGTGAGCTTAGCGCCAAGAGGGAGCAGCTCTCGGCGAAGACAGAGTCGACCGAGCGCCTCGATTCCGTTGTTCGAGAGCTCCGCGACCGTCTCGCTGGGGGTGAGAGCCTTTGTAAGGATCTCGCCGAGCGGAGTGACGCCTTGAAACTCGAAAAGGCTGCTCTCGAAAGTCAAGCCGCCGAAATGTCGGTCCGACACCACGAGAAATCGGATGCACTCGATCGTCTTCGCCGCGAGCACGCCGAGATGGGAGAAGTTCTAGCCGCCGCACGGAGTGAATCCGCCGACCTTCGCGCCGAGGCGGCAACTTTGAGGGAAGCGATATCGCAGGAGAGAAGGCAGACCGAGGAAAAGATTGCGCTGCTGGAGGACGCCCGCACCCGGTTATCCGAGCAGTTCAAGGTGCTCGCGGAAGAGGTGATGGGACGCCACGGAGAGGCGTTCAAACAGCAGAACAAGGAGCAGCTCGACGGTCTGCTATTGCCCCTTCGCGAGCAGCTCACAACGTTCCAATCCGGACTTCAGGCCGCGCACGTGGAGAGCTCAAAGGACCGAGAGCGTCTTGCCGAGCAACTCCGGTCTCTCGTGACGACCAGCGCGACGATGACGAGCGAGACGCGGAGCCTCACGCAAGCGCTCCGCGGCGAGGCGCAGACGCAGGGAGCGTGGGGAGAGATGATACTCGCCACCATTCTCGAGCGTTCGGGCCTGCGTGAGGGACAGGAGTACGTCACACAGGAGAGCCATTCGACGGATGAAGGCGTCCGACTGCGTCCGGATGTCATCGTCAATCTTCCAGATGATAAGCGAATCGTGATTGACTCCAAAGTGTCGCTCACGGCATTTACAGACTACGTCGGCGAGGGGGATTCGGCGGCGAAGGCAGAACATCTCGCTCGCCACGTCCTTTCGATGCGAAATCACATCAGGGGGCTCTCGCGAAAGGAGTATCACCAGGTTACCGGGCTCGACTTCGTCATCATGTTCGTCCCCATCGAGGGGGCACTCGCCGCCGCCCTGCAGGAAGATCCCGGACTGACAGGCTTCGCAGCCGAGCACGACGTTGCAATCGGAACGCCGACGACCTTGATGCTCGCGCTACGAACAGTCTCTAACGTCTGGCAGGTCGAACGCAGAAATAGGAACGCTGAGGACATCGCCGAGCGTGCGGGAAAGCTCTACGACAAGTTCGTCGGCTTCGTAGGAGACATGCAGGGCCTAGGCGTGCAGCTCGAAAAGTCACGCAAGGCGTACGACGATGCCTTTGGCAAGCTCTCGAGGGGCCCCGGGAATCTCGTTCGCCAGACACAGATGCTCAAGGAGCTCGGAGCCAAAACTGGAAAAACGCTTCCAGCGGAAGTGACCGGAGACTCGCGAGTCGACGCCGAAGACGATCCGCCCGCCCCTCTCCTGACATCGGAATAGGTAAGAAGGTCGGCGTATTTCGGTCGAAACCAAGCGAGGTCGGCAACGAGCCGCGCGGAGCGTACTTCCTGTACGCGAGCGCGCTCGCTGCCGGGATCGCGAAGGGATCGGCCGAAAGACCCCGACCTTCTAAGAGGCGGGGATCGGTCGAAGAGGAGAGCGGTCAAGCAGAGCAGTCAAGCGGTCATGCACGCCGCGAAGAGTCCCAATTTCCGACGCCAACGTACGCTTGAGCACATTGGGATCAGCTCTCGAGAACTCGTCTTCCAATTCGGCAATATAACGGACGAGCTGCGCTCTTACCAAGCGAGCTTCCCGTTCTGTGAGATCAATATTCATCATGGTCGCCCTCGCCGAGGGCCATTGCCGCTGATGAGAATACAACGCACGGCAGATGGGCGGCCCCCTCTTTCGACTCGAATAGACCACGGGATCGGCGGGTCCACAAGTTCTCCGGAATTCAATCCGTCGCCCACAACGGCTCACTCGGAACTACGTGATCGCGTTCGAGCGATGTGCTCACATCGACTTTGCTCTACGCCTTGATCCCCAGTTCGAGACCAATCTGCCGCAGAAGCGCATCGATCGTAGGCGGCCGTCCACGGAAACGGACAAACACGTCCATAGCCTCCTCTGAGCCGCCCAATGCGAGGATTGTGTCACGAAAACTACGACCCGTGTCCGGGGCGAACCCAGCTTCTTCGAATGCCGAGAACGCATCCGAAGCTAGCACTTCCGCCCACTTATAACTGTAGTATCCGGCGGCATATCCACCGGCGAACACGTGACCAAAACTCTGAGGCATTCGACTAAAGGGCGGCGGAGGCATCACACTGACCTCGCGTCTCACGGCATCGAGTGTCAATCCGATTCTCGCGCCAGCCCCTGGATCGTAGTCGCGATGAACTCGCAAGTCGAACAGGGCCAGCTCCAGCTGCCGCGCGGTCGAGAGTCCAGTGAGGAACGATCGACTCGCTGTCAGCTTCAGAAGCAACGCATCGGGAAGAGGCTCATCCGTCTGCCAATGTCGCGCAAAACTCCTCAAGCATTCGCCGTCGAAGCACCAGTTTTCCATGAACTGGCTCGGCAGCTCGACTGCGTCCCATGCCACGCCACGAATCCCTGAGACTGCGGCCTCATCGACGTTTGTCAGCATATGTTGGAGTCCGTGCCCGAACTCGTGGAAGAGAGTGACGACCTCCGTGTGCGTCCATAGCGGCGGCGACCCCTCGGCCGCGCGTCCGAAGTTGCACGTCAGATACGCCGAGGGCAAGTGCACGCCGTCGGCGTCTCTATGCCGGCCAACACACTCATCCATCCACGCTCCGCCGCGCTTGTCTTGCCGGGAATACGGGTCCAGATAGAAAAACCCAATCCATCGATTGTCGGCGTCCCGCAATCCGAACGTTCGCACATCTCGGTGCCAGGTCGTAACGCCGTCGATCGCCTCGACTCGAACACCGAACTGCCGCTCCACCAATTCGAAGAGACCTCGAAGGACGCGGGGAGCCGAAAAGTATGGGCGAAGTTGGTCTTCGGAGAATCCAAGTCGTTCGGTTCTCAGCCGTTCGGAATAATATGGTAAGTCCCACGATTCGAAGTCGGCGATTCCGTCTAGGGCAGCGAGTGTCTTGATCCTGTCGAGTTCCGCAAATGCCTTCGAGCGGACTCGAACGTTCATGTCGAGCAAAAAACTCTCGACCGCCACGACCGACGGCGCCATCTTCGACGCGAGAGAGAGCTCGGCATAGTTCGCGAATCCGAGAAGAGTTGCCTGTTCGTGTCGCAGTCCGAGGATCTCTTCGATAAGGGGCGTGTTGTCAAAACGCCCTGCCAGTGGTCCTTGGTCCGATGCGCGGGTAGCGTATGCCTCAAAGATCTCGCGCCGAAGCGCCCGGTCGTCTGCGTAACGGATGACAGCGTCATAACTCGGGAAATCGAGGGTGAGCAGATAGCCGTCCCTGCCCTTGTCTGCCGCTTTCTGACGCGCACGCTCCTTGCCGGCCGACTTCATTCCCGTCAGAGAGCTTTCTTCTGGCACATACTTTTCCCACGCCTGGACGGCATCGATCACGTTCTCTTCGAACTTCGTCTGCGCAGCCGCGAGCCTCAGCGCTCCCGCCCTATATTTTTTCTTTTCTCCTTCGGGAAGGCTGATGCCGGCCAACCGAAAATCTCGGAGAGCGTCGCGAATCACCTTTTGGCGCGCTGCCGAAAGTTTGGGAAAGTGGGAGCCCGACGCAAGTGCCTGATATGCCTTGTAAAGAGTATAATCCTGAGAAATCTCCAAGTTGAAAGATGTGATCTTTGGAAGGCATGCGTTGTGCGCCTGGCGCCATTCAACGGTGTTGGTCACGCTAAATAGATGCGAGATAGGCCCCCAGACCCTTCTGAGGCGCTCGCCCATTTCGTCCAGGGGAGCGACCAGTGTGTCCCAAGTGATGACCTGAGCAGGGTCGTTCAACGCACACCGCAGCGTCTCGAGCGCCCGGCGATTTGTCGTCAGCACGGCGTCGATCGCGCCTTCAGCATGTTCTGGTCGAATCGATTCGAACGGTGGCAATTCAAATGGGAGTTGAGCCAACGGCGGGGAATTGACCATGGATTGGGGATGGTGGGGAGGTAGAGGAAGAGTACTTGGAGGTTCTTAGGAGGGTGGACGGAAACCGCCAGTGCGGCGACGAAGGCCCACCGGAAGAGTCTCGAGTTCCCGGTGTTCGAGACCGGTGGAGGCAGTCTCCGTACGATCCTGCAATATTGCTGCTTGTCCCGAGAACAAGGGTGCAAGTCTCGGTCTCCGTCTGGAGGCCTCGATGATGGCGCGGCAGCTTCGTGCGGCATTCCGACCGGCGTGTGGACCACGCGGTCGACGACGATACAGGGGCCGATCGGCTTGCGAACGAACCTGAAGGTCGAGCTTAGACGCTCAGAGCAGGATGTCGCACGCCGAAAATTTCAGGCGACGAGGGAGGTCCCCGATTCCCAGCATGTCCTTGAAACTCGACTTCTTGGGTCTGACGGCGATCGGAAAACCTTTTCGCGGTGCGTACGAATTGGACGATTTCTCGGCGCGTCGAAGCCCGGATTCCCGGTGCGATTGCCTTGTGCCCTCAGAAACCCTTGGCTATCGTCCGCGCCCGCCTTCCCTCGGTGGCCGTTTGTGCGCAGATGGTCGCCACCTACCCGTGTTGATGAATCGGAGAAGAGTATGGCGCACGTAGGTCTCGATGCCGATACCCTGCAAATGCTCCTCGATACGCTTGCGACGTATTCGAAGCGACGGCTTCCGGCACCGTATCTTCTCAAGCTCGACGAGGACGACCACTGCCCGCTGGAGATCATCCGCGAGCTGCTCGGCCCTGACGTGGGCCTGCACTTGGTTTTTATCCCTGAGGAGTATGGGGGGCTTGGCGGTGGAGCTCACGATGTGTTCCGGGTTTCGGAAGCCATGGCGACGGTCGACCTCGGGGTCGCTACGGCATTTCTCGCGATCTTCCTTGGAACGGATCCCATCGTGGTCGGGGCGACGGACGAGCAACGCGGGTACTGGATGCGCCGAATCGCTGAGGAAGGCCTGATAGTCGCCTATGCGGTGACCGAGCCGCTCGCCGGGAGCGAAGTTTCTGCGATTCGTACGCGCGCTGAACGAGTGGTCGAGGATGGCGTCGTAAAGGGGTATCGAATTACGGGTAGCAAGCAGTTCATCAGCAATGGTGGAATTGCGCAGCTATACACGGTTCTTGCTGCGACGGATCAGGGCCCATGTTTTTTTGCAGTCGAGGCGGGAACGCCTGGGCTTCAACCCGAGAAGCACGAAAACAAACACGGGATTCGGTCGTCGAATACGACGCCGGTATCGTTCGACAACGTATTCGTACCAGCGGACCACCTGATCGGTGGGGAAGAAGGCAAGGGGCTGGCACAGGCCCAGGCGGTGTTCGGATTTACCAGGTTGATGGTCGCCGCGTTCGGGCTGGGCGGAGGCGTGGCCGCCAGCAAGCGCGCACTGCGTTATGCCCGATTGCGCGTGCAGGCAGGCTCGGCACTTGCCGAGAAACAGGCCTTCATGCACAAACTCATCGTACCGCACGTCGTTCGCCTGGAAGCGGCGCGAGCCTACGTCACTGAGGTCGCCGATCGAATCGATGCTGGTCTAGATCCGGACCTGACAACGGAGGGGGCGATAGCCAAGCTCTGGGCGACGGAAGCGGGGAACGCGGCGGCGGACGCCTCGATTCAAGCTCATGGCGGCTATGGCTATACGCGCGAGTACGAGGTCGAGAAGATTCGGCGAGATGTGCGAATCACGACCATCTACGAGGGCACGAGTGAGATCATGCAGTGGACCATCGGCCGCGACCGGTGGCGCGCGCATTTGCAGAGTCGCGGCGAGTATTACCGTTCGATGGCGTCCAGCTTGGAGGGACTGCATCGCGAAGCGCCAGACGTTGGCGCCCATGCCGCTTCCCTCGCGGTCCATGCTGTCTACGAAGCGACCGAGCGCGCTCGTGTGGGCCGCCTCACTCGTCATCAACACGTGCTCTTTCGCCTCGGCGAGATGATGATGCGCGCAGAGATTGCGGCGATGTTTTGCCGCTATGCGGCCGGAAGAGGCAGTCCTCGCTACTCGCCGCTGTTCGGCCCGACCGTCGTCAAGGAGATGGCGAGGATCACCGCACGCGAGGCTGCTATGGACGTTGCGACAGAAGCAATTCGCTGGATTGGTGGCTGCGAATCCGAAGGAACAGCCTCATCTTTCAGCGATCTAGACCGCGCTTTCCGCGTCGCCGAAATTCATGCGACGCAACGGGGACTGGTCTCCGATATGGACGCGGTGTCTCGCGCAATCGTGGAG
>Ga0182030_10008089_pt1 | contig 21830 bp, 15 predicted proteins | sample 812S3MmetaG_FD_121299 | JGI IMG/M metagenome (GOLD analysis project Ga0182030, IMG submission 121299) | Permafrost microbial communities from Stordalen Mire, Sweden - 812S3M metaG (Illumina Assembly) | ecosystem: Environmental > Terrestrial > Soil > Wetlands > Permafrost | place: Sweden... | reverse complement strand
GCCAAGCCGGCTGCGATGAAAGGCAATTGAATTGAAGCTTTGCTCTGTTGTATTCAACTTCGCAGCATCTTTCATCTTGCTCCAGGCTGCTACGTCTGCCCATGCGGCGGAAGCCGCGTCTGCCCCACCCCAGGTGGCTGCCGCACCGCAGGTTCCGCAAGTAGTTTCATCCTCGCAGCAATCAGTAATCAATTTTGAAGATGCCAGCGACAAGGCCGGCATCGACTTCACGCACAGCTTCGGCTCGCGACAGCTTGGCTCGCTGCTCGAGGGCACCGGCGCGGGCTGCGTGTGGTTTGACTACAACAACTCCGGGCTGCCCTCGCTCTACGTCGCCAACGGCCGTCCGCTCGACGACTCCATGCATCCCTATCCTCTGAAGCAGAAGCCCGCCACGCCTCCGCACAATCATCTTTATCGCAACGACGGCAACGGCCGCTTCACCGATGTTACAGAGAAAGCCGGCCTCAACCCCGACATGTATTCCGATGCTGTAGCAGCCGCCGATTACGATAACGACGGCAATGAAGACCTGCTGGTCACCGGCTACGGCAAGGTGGTGCTCTACCACAACGATGGCAACGGCCACTTCACTGACGTGACGGAGAAGGCCGGCATCAAGGTGGACGGCTGGGCCATCAGTTCCACCTGGCTGGACTACGACCGTGATGGCTGCGTTGACCTGTTCGTCGGGCGCTATGTCAAATTCGATCCAAAGTACCGCGCTTTTTATGCTGCTGATAATTACCCGGGCCCGCTTGATTACGAAGGCGAAACCAACAAGCTATTCCACAACAACTGTGATGGCACATTTACGGACGTTACGGAGAAGTCCGGCATTGGCGCGTATGTGGGCCGCACCATGGGCGTCACATCGGCGGACTTCGATAACGATGGATGGGATGACATCTACGTCGCGAATGACCGCACGGAGAATTTCCTCTTTCATAACAAGCACGACGGCACATTTGAAGAGATTGGCAATGACTCCGGTACGGCCTTCGGTCAGAACGGCGAATCGACATCATCGATGGGCCCCGTTTTCGCAGACATCGAAGGGCGCGGCGTTCTCGATCTCTGGGTCACCGACGGCCATTACAACCGCCTGCTGCATAACACGGGGAAGTTGAGCTTCGAAGACATCGGCGCCGAGACCGGCGTCTCGCAGGTGAATGGACAATATGTAAGCTGGGGGACGGGCCTCTACGATTTCGACAACGACGGCATGCTCGACATTCTCATCTTTCACGGGGGCCTGATTCATCTCATCCCGCAAGAGCACACGCTGTTCCGCGGCGTCGCAGGCGGCAAGTTCGCCGATGTCTCGCGCCAGGCCGGACCGGTGCTGAGCGAGCGCACAACCGCGCGCGGAGCCTGCTTTGCGGACTATGACAACGATGGCAAGGTCGACGCATTTGAGGTGAACCTGGGCGCGCGCGGCACGTTGCTGCATAACGTCTCCACCAACACCGGCCACTGGCTGGAAGTGAAGCTCAGGGGCAGGAAGAGCAACCGTGATGGAATTGGCGCGCGGGTTGAGATCCTTGCTGCCGGCAAGCGATGGACAGAAGAGCGCGTAGCCGCATCAGGCTATCTCTCGCAAAACGACGGTCGCCTGCACTTCGGGCTGGGCGCGGCGACGACGATTGACAAGCTGACAGTCCGTTGGCCGAGCGGGCGTGAGCAGATTCTCGAAAAATTGAGTGTGGATCGGGTACTCACCGTGGAGGAGCCTAAGTGAAGCAGCTCGATCCACATTGCGTGAGGATGATTGGGTTCGTGCTTTCCCGCCCATCTCGCAAAAGGCGCGAAAAGGACGGGGCAGGGCCACCTGCGGTGGGGCAGGCGCGGCTTGCGCCGCTGGAGCCCGGCATGCTTCTTGGACATTCGCAAGGACCGAGACAAGCGGGAGCGAGGAGGATGCTGGGCGCTGTCGCTACGGCCTGTTTGATGGCTGGCATCTTGAGTGAGGCTCCTTGGCCTCGGCAGCAAGCGGTGCATGCGGCTCAATCCCAGGTGCAGGACGATCCAGCGTATGCGTCGCCGCTTGAAGTGCTGATCTCACCCGATGGCGCCCGGCTGTATGTGCTCTGCCAGGGCAGCGAAGAAGTGCGCGTGCTCGATGTATCCACTTATAAGGTCATCGGTAAGGTTGGCGTGGGCCGCGTTCCTCGCGGGCTCTCGCTCTCGCAGGATGGTTCGCGACTCTATGTCACCAACTCCTGGGATGACACGCTGTCCGTCATCGATACGAACACCCTGACTGTCACAGCGACGTGGCCGGTGGGCGCGGAACCGTCGAGCGTGGTTGAAGACCGCGCCGGCAAGCGCCTCTTCGTCGCCAATCGCATCAGCAACGACATTGCCGTGCTTGACGCGCATACCGGCGAGGAAGAGAAGCGCTTGGTCGGCGGCCGCGGCACAAGCTACCTTGCTCTCTCGCCGGATGGCGCGAAGATTTATGCGACACACGTCTATCCCAATCCAACGCTCTATCGCACCGCACCGGAGTCGGAGATCACAGTGATCGACGCCGCGCGCGCAGTAGTGGTGGATCGGATGCCGCTCGCTGGCATCGCCGGCGTGTTTCACGCGGCGCTTTCGGCGGATGGGCGGCTTGGCGTTGTTGCGGAGTATCACCCCAAGAATCTCATCACGCTTGCGCATCTCGAACATGGCGGCGCATTCGAAGACACCATCACGATCTTCGGCGTGGACGTTGGGCGCACAGTTGAAGTGCCGCTCGATGAACTTGAGCGCTACGCATCGCAGCCGTTCGGTGTCGTCATTGCGCCGGACAAGTCGCGCATCTATGTGACCAGTGGAGGCTCCGAGATCGTGACGGTGATCGACGTGCCTCGGTTGCTGCGCTACACTCGCGCTCACTCCGCGCCGTTCATGCACGACCTCTCCGCCAGTGCCAATTATGTGGTCACGCGCATTCCTGTCGGCATGAATCCGCGCGGACTTATGCTCACGAGCGACGGCCGCAGACTCTTCGTCGCCAACCGGCTTGACGACACGATCTCCGTGATCGACACGCGCAGCAACAAAGTCGTGGCGACCATCAAGCTCGATGGTCCAGGCAAAGTCTCCGCACTTCGTCGCGGCGAACAGACCTTCTATACTGCCCGCTACTCCTTCCAGGGCCAGATTGGCTGCGCCAACTGCCACATCGACTCCACCTTCGATGCGCTGACCTGGAATCTGGAACCCGATGGCTTTGGCCGCAACATTGTCGACAACAAGCTGCTGGAGGGCATCAAGGATACACAGCCCTATAAGTGGACGGGAACCAATCCCAACATTCCCACCGAGTGCGGCCCGCGCACCGAGAAGTATTTCTGGCGCTCCGAGCAATATGACGATCTGACCTTGGCGGACTTGAGCCTGTATGTGCGTAGTCTTGAGCCGCGGCCGAATCGTTGGAAGCTGGCCGATGGGCAACTCACTCCGGCGCAGGAGCGAGGTCAGGGAATCTTCCAGCGGAGCGTAGACAAATTCGGCAACCCGATTGCGTTGGAAGACCAATGCTCGTTTTGCCACAGCGGACCCAAGGGCACAAGCCAGAAGATGTTCGATGTTTTGACGCGCAAAGCCAATGACAACTCGGGCCGCTTCAAGGCGCCGCCGTTGACTAACATCGCGCTCACGGCGCCTTACCTGCACGACGGTTCGGCGCAGACGCTGGAAGAGATCTGGACGGTTTACAACCCCGGCAACATGCACGGCCAGACCAGCGATCTCACCAAGGACGGACTGAACGACTTAATTGAGTATTTGAGGACGCGATGAAGAAGTTGCTCCAACTCGCAGTGTTGCTGGTCGCATTTGCAACGCTTAGCACTACGGCCCATGCCGCGCCAGCGAAGCCAGCCGCACCGCAGGTGGCTGCTTCTGCGCAGATGCCGCGGTTTCGGTTTGAGAACTTCACCACCGCCAGCGGGCTGCCGAACAACCACGTCTACTGCGTGCTGGTCGATGGAGATCGCGTGTGGGCCGGCACCGAAGACGGGCTTGCCGTGTATGAGAATCACGCCTGGAAGGTCTACAACACCAGGGACGGCCTGGCTCATCGCGCCGTGCTTTCGCTGGCTCTGGACAAGCGCACGGGCGACGTGTGGGCCGGCACCATGGCGGGACTGAGCCGCATCTCCGGCGGCCGCATTGACAGCTTCACGCAACTGAACTCCGGCCTCAGCAACGACGTGGTCTACGGCGTCAGCGTGGTGGGCGAAGACGTGTGGGTGGCTACCGCGGCTGGCGGTTGCAAGCTGAATCTGCGCACCGGCCAATGGACGCTCTACAACGAGCGCAATACGCCCATGAACGAGATCTGGGTGTATGCCGTCTCCGCCACCCCAACTAAGGTCTACTACGGCATCTGGGGCAGCGGCGTGCTCGAATATGATCAGAAGACGGCGCGCTGGGACAAGTATGACGATCCGGACGGCGAAAACGAGATGGTGCTTTTCAAGGATCAGGGCCTGATCCACGAGATTGTCACATCGGTCAGTTATGTGGACAATATTCTTTGGGCGGCTACGTACTTTGGGGCCAGCCGGTACGACGGCCGCTACTGGCACAATTTTCTAACCAAAGACAGCGGACTGCCTTCGAACTTTATCAATACGGTCAAGGGCGTTGACGGAACGCGCGCCTGGTTTTGCACGGACAAGGGACTTTCTTATTTTGACGGCGTCAACTGGTCAGTCTATCGCCCGTCGCTTGCAGACGGCAGGCCAGAGATGACGGTGCGTGACGCGGCGGGGAAAGTTACGTCTATCCCAGTAAGCACAGCGCCTGCGCACAATTACGTTCTCGGCATCGACTTCGACGGCGACGACATCTGGGTAGCCACCGCGAAAGGGTTGAGCCACGGGATTCGCCAACATTTTTAAGGAGAAGCACAAAACATGAATGCATACGCAGATATTCTGGAAGCCATTGCACACGCACCCATCCAAAAGCGCGCCATGACCAACCACGGCGTGCTCAACGAGGCATACGACTACGCCAAGCCAAGCTCGTTTGCGCGCGGTATGCGCATCGACCTCGGCAACGTAGTCATCCTACTCATCTCCGGCACCGCGTCCATCGACGAGCACGGCGTGAGTGTACACATCGGCGATTTTTCCGCGCAACTGCGCCGCACCTTCGACAACATTACCGGCCTGCTCAAGAGCGAAGGCGCCACCTGGCACGACATCGTGCGCACCAGTTGCTACCTGCGCGACATCGATCGCGACTACGATGTGTTCAACGCAGAGCGCACCAAATTCTTCAACGAGCAGGGCCTCGATCCGCTGCCCGCATCCACCGGCATTCAGGCGCATCTGTGCCGCCCGGAACTGCTCATCGAGATTGAAGCCATCGCCATGTTCCGCGTCGAGAAGAAGGAAGAAAGCAAGGGCTAGTTCAAATGCGTACGAGAAGTCTGGCGGTTGCACTTTGCATCCTCGGGGGATCGGCAGTAATTGGAGCGGCGCAACACAAATGCGAATGCGGAGCCAATCCGCCCGGGCCTCCCAAGGATCGAGTAGTGGCTCCCTACGCCGGCGAGCCCGCCGACCTGAGCCCGTACGCAAAATTCGCGTCTCCTTACGACGTGAACTATACGCACCCCAACCTGTACATGGGCGCGGGCCGCGACGTTCCCGAGCCAACGAACTTCACCGAAGTCCGCATCGGTTTCTTTGGCCCCGTCGCGCCCAATCCGGAGTCGGTCTTCGGCGAACGCATGCTGAACGGTGCGCAACTGGCCATTGAAGAGGCCAATGCCCGGGGCGGATACGGCGGCAAGCCCTTCCGCCTGATGCAGCACAATGACTACGACAACTGGCAGGCGAAGACGGTCTACGGCGACGATCGTCCCACCGACCCAACCATCTGGGGCTCGGCATCCAATGAAGTCGTCAAAATGGTCTACGACGACCAAGACTGGGCCATCTTCGGCTCCATCAGTTCCGAGTCCACGCACATCGCCCTGCGCGTGGCTCTGCGCGCGGAGATTCCGATCGTCAACTCGGCGTCCACCGACCCGACCATCCCGGAGACATACATCCCCTGGTACTTTACCGATCTGCAGGACGACCGCGTGCAAAGCTTCACGCTGGCCCGGCGCATCTTCTCGGAGCTTGGCCTCAAGCGCGTTGCCATCCTGCGCATCAACAATCGCTATGGGCGCCTCGGTGTGCCAAAATTACGTGACGCTGCGCGGCGGCTCGGTCATCCCGTTGTCATCGAGCAGAAGTATCTGCCCGGCGACACGGATTACTCAAAGCAGTTGCATGTGATCCAGTCGTCGCGCGCGGATGCCGTTGTGCTGTGGGCGGATGAGGCGCAGACTGCGGGCATCCTCAAGCAGATGCGCGCCGCAGGCATGAAGCAGCGCGTCTTCGGCGCCTATCGCACGCTGGGGCCTGAGCTGCTGGCCCAGGCCGGCGACGCGGCTGAGGGCTATGAAGCGGTATTTCCGTACGACCCCACACGCGGCGACGCTCGCTGGGCCGAGTTCAATCAAAGATTCGAGACCCGCTACCATGAGCCGCCCGAGCAGTTCGCCTCCCTGGCTTATGACGCGATGAACATGCTGCTCGACTCCATCTGCAAAGCCGGCCTCAATCGAGCGCGCATTCACGACGCGCTGGCAAACATCGCGCAGTACGAAGGCGTTACCGGGCACATGGTCTTCGATCCCAATCTGAAGAACGTGGCGCCCATGTATCTGGCGACGGTACACAACGGCGCGGTTACGTATCGCGTGGCCGGGATGGAAAAAGACAGCGAGTCAGCAACTCCGGTGGCCGCCGCAATACAAGTGCCTTACGCCCGCGTGGGTGACGGCGGCGTTAGTTATGCGGGACCCCACGCGAGCGACGTTCCGCCGGGAACCTTGAAGGTGGTGTTCTTCGGCCCGCATGCTGCGAGCATTGCTCAGTCTCCAGAACTCGTGGCTGCACTTGCCGGCCTCGGTCGTGCGTGGCAACTGTTGCCCGTCGACAGCAGCCAAAACTGGGGCGCAGCCTCCACGCAACTGGTTCACGCGCTCATGGACGGGCACGCCCTCGCCATCGTAGCCCTCGACCGCGACTCGGCTCATCTTGCCGAGCAGCTCGCGCTGAAGAGCTTCGTACCTGTCGTGGCGTTGAGCACTGACCGAGCCCTCACCTCGACCAACGTGCCGTGGATCTTCCGCCTGCCCGCGACGGCAACGCCAAGCACTGCCGTGCGCATCGTGAAAGCAGCAGAAGCCCGCAGCGGCGCAAATCCAGAGCGGCTGCGCGATGTGCTGGCCTCCGGCACATTGTTGGACGGCATTGCCTTCCTTCCGGGAGGGGAGACGCGCCGCCAATAGCCTCCCGCTTCGCTTGCGCCACGGGGCTGCCAGCCGCTACAGTTTCACCTGAAGGAAGCCGATGAAAATTCCGAAGATTCTAGTGTTTGGCCGCGTTGGCCAGGTGGGTTGGGAACTGCGCCACAAGCTGGCCTGCCTGGGTGCGGTCAACAGCGTCGAATACCCCGAGGTAGACTTCTCCAAGCCCGACACCATCCGAGATGCCATTCGCGGTGCTGCGCCAACCGTAATCATCAACGCCGCGGCCTATACCGCCGTAGACAAGGCAGAGACCACACCGGAGCCGGCGTGGGCTATCAACGCAACCGGTCCCGGCCTCATCGCGGAAGAGGCAAAGCGCCTGAACGCGCTGATGATTCACTACTCCACCGATTACGTTTACGATGGCGGCAAGACCGGTTCCTGGGTCGAGACCGACCCGACCGGCCCCCTTAACGTCTACGGCCAGACCAAACTCGCCGGCGACCAGGCCATCGCCGCCTCTGGGTGCGACCACATCATCCTGCGCACCAGCTGGGTCTACGGGGCGCGGGGCGGCAACTTCCTGCTCACTATGCTGCGGCTGGCAAAAGAGCGCTCCGAGCTGCGCATCGTCGACGACCAGACCGGCAGCCCTACCACCAGCGAGTGCATCGCCCAGGCCACGGCGCAGATTCTCTCGCAAGTGCTGGCGCCTGGGTCCGGCGGCATCGCTGGCCGCAGCGGCGTCTACCACCTCACCAGCTCCGGCCAGACCACCTGGTTCGGCTTCGCCAAGCAGTTCCTCACGCGGCAGCCAGACTGCCCGACCCTCACTCCGATCCCTACCAGCCAGTATCCAGTGCCCGCACTGCGCCCGGTGAACTCGGTGCTATCGTGTCAGAAGCTGGCGGACACCTTTGGCGTCCACATGCCTGCGTGGGAGGTTGCTCTGGACCTCGTGCTCGACACCCTGGCCGAAAGCCCGGCGCGAAGCTGAAGCCGCTTCCAAGCCCGCTGCGTCGGCTCGCCTCAGAGCCATTGTGCTCCATCCATTCGACGTTTTTTGTCGAATAGGTGGGAAAGCACGAACTTGGCCAGCATCAAATCGCGATTCGGCCTTCCGGCTACTTTCCGACCACGAGAATCTGAAACGACCCGGGGATCATCGGCGGCCGCTGCGGCGCACCCGCCGAAGCGGGCGGAGCCGTTGGCGGCACCGGGCCGTACTCAGCCGTAATGAGCAGGATATGGCCGGTCGTCGTGTCCAGTGTCAGCGTCTTGGCCCGTGCCGGCGTCGCCACCGTCTGCTCTACCTCGAAACTGGTTGGCGATTCTTCCTTGACCACCGTCAGCGTTCCGTCGCCTTGCGAGCTGAACGCCTCCATTGTTGCCGGGTTGAACACGGCTCCATCCGAGCCGCTGCCGGTGGGCAGATCGGTCAATATGTGCCCATCTGTAGCCGAAAGAATGATCATGTTCTTGTTGTCGCGGCATGTGGCAAACAGGATGTTGTTCTTCGCATCCAGGGCCAGCCCGGCGCAGCCGCCCCCTTTGCTTGAGACATCGTATTTGCCCGTCATCTTCATGGTGGCCGCATCGATCACGGCGATGGCCGCCTTGTCCTCAATGTCGACATAGATCTTCCCGTGCCCATCGGTCACGGCCTGCTCCGGAGCGCCGCCAATGTCGATGGTGCCCAGAATCGCTCCGTCCTTGTCGTCGAGCACGGTGATGTTGGGCGCCTGGTGGCTGAGGATGTAGAAGCGGTGATTGACGGGGTCGTTGAGATACCCATCGGGATTACCCTCCACATCGATCTTCTTGAGAATGGCGAAGGTCTTTGCGTCAAACATGGTCACCGGTTTTGAGGTAGCGAAGCCGTGCCCGGTCGCCGTATCCACAGCTCCACCGTGCGCGCTTGTTCCCGGAATGTCACCCACCTGCGCCAACGTGTCCAGGTTGAAGACGCCAATATGACCCTGCGGCCCCGAACGCGCCACATAGAGATTGCGCCCATCCGGGTCGGCGGTCACGTAGTCGAATCCGCCGTCGCCGCCCACCAGTTGAATCTTCAACACGTTGTATGAACCGGCATAGGGGCTCGGGTCCTGCGCCCAGGTGGTTGCAGAGAATACCGCAATCATGGCAAGCAAAAACAACGGCGGGTGTTTCAAGGGCATGGGTTATCTCTCCAACGAGCGGGTCTCGAACAAGAGCATACACGCTCAAGTCTGAAGGCAGCCTGAACGTTCGCGACGAAATGCAGAAGGGGCAGTCCGGAAATCCGGACCGCCCCTTCGTTTCAATCCTCGAACAACTTCCGCAGGTTAAGGCAGATAGTAGCGGAAGGTGGTCCAGAACATGTTGTCGATGCCCTTGGCACCGATGCCTGCCGCGCCCGACCAGCCCTCGCGCACCGCATAGCCGTACTGGACGCCCTGACGCAGGCGGCCGTGCTCGCCCTTGTAAATGTCATACCAGTAGCCGCCCGTGGCTTCCTGCACGTCGCGCGTCTGCGCGCCGCACGATCCGCCGGGGTAGTAGCCCGTCGAGCCGCCGCTGTAACCGGGGTTGGCGACCGTGTTGCAAGAGCTGTTGCTTAGCAGGCGCGAGCCGTAGCCCACCGCGGTGGTTCCAACCGCCGGCGTGCTCCAGTGTCCGCCCCAGCTTCCGCCGGCGGCAATGTCGGCCGCTGTGGGAGAACTGGTGCAGGCAAATGCGCCCGCGGTGGTGGGGCAAAAGTCAGCCGAAGGCGAGCCCAGCGTGGAGACATCCGTATTGCCGGTGCCGAAGTCCTCGCGGCCGGCGTAGTCGCCGCCGTAGTTGAAGTAGAGCGTGAAGCGCGGCGTCGGGTTAGCTTCCAGCGTGAAAAGTCCGCTCACGTTGTGGATCGGCTCCAACTCGCCGGCTGCGTTGGCCGTCGTGTCAGAGAGTGTGGTGGCGCCGTAGCGTCCCACGCCAGGTCCGAACAGGCCCTTTGCGCCGAAGGTCAGCTTGTTGGCGATCAGCGGAACCCGCAGGCTGCCGCCCAGGCCGCCCAGAGCGATGCTGTTCACATACGAGCCGGCAACCGTGGACGAGGGCGTAACCGCTGCGCCTGTGGCAATGTCCTTGATCCCGCCGTACTTCGTGCTGTTGGTGGTCACGCCGGGATAGACGACCTCATGCGCCGAGCGGCCGATTCCAAAGATCTCCCAATGGCCCCAGCCCGGATCGAAGGCTGCCTTGATGAGCAGATCCGGCGTTTCATTGAACGAAATGTTGGTGATGTTGGTATTGGCGTAGATCGTGTTGTAGACCGGTACCGAAAGATCCACCGAGTTGCCGGCGCTATCGGCCTGCTTCTGGTTGGAGTAGTTCTGAATGTAGGTGGTGGGAACGCTGGCGCTCACTGCGGCGTTGTAGTTGCCGCCGTTCTGCCCCGCGCTGCCCAGCACCGCATATGGCGTATTGCCTGCCAGCGAGGCCGTGTAAAGCAACTGCGGATTTTCCAGCGAGATGCCGAACGCTGCATGATTGAAGGTCTTCACCACGCGGAACCCGTACTGGCGCGTCCACACAAAGCCTGTCACGTAATTCGGGTCGATGGTGAGCGGCGTTAGGATGTCGCCCGAGTCGTTGGAGATTCCCTTTTTGTCTTCTGTCGCGAGAGACCACATCTGGCCGCCGGCAAACTTCCAGCGGCTGTTGGTCTCGGCCGAAGCCCACACCACGCGCTGGCGCAGGACATAACTATTCGATTGGTTGTTGTTCGAAGTAATGCCGGTGCCCAGAAAATCGGCCTCATAGTAGCCGTGCATGGTGCCCCAGCTGGTCTTGCCCGTGGCATCCAGGCTGATGCGCGACTGTCGGCCGCTGCCGTAGAACTCGCTCAGCGAGTATGCGTCCGCGCCCTCGTATGGCAGCGCGCTGAATGCGGTCGGAATGTCGCCGCCCGTCGCCTTGGTGCGGTAGATGGATTCAGCCGCCGCAAAGCCTCCGGGGGTGAGAGTCACTCCCTTGTAGTGCAGCACTTGGGGGCTCTCGATCGACTTCTTCATCGCCGCAGTTTCATCCGACACGGTGGTGGCAAGCGACACCGCGTTCCCCTTCAGGTCTGTCACGGTCGACTGCAGGGTGTTGACGGCTGTCGTGTTTTCCACTACCGCCTGGTTCTGCGCGTTGGCCGCGGCATTGGCGCGATCAGCTGCAACCTGCGCATTGGCAGCGGCCTGCTGGGCCGCCTTCAACTGTGTGTCCTTGTCGGCCAGATCGTTCTTGAGGCCGTCGATCTGCCCCTGCATCTCGCGCCGCAGCGACCGGATCTGCTCCTCCACGGTTGGCCCGGTAGCCGGCGCTGCAGTCTTTTTGGTGACAGGATGCTTTTTGGCCGGCGGCGGTGCGGGGTCGCTGGCGTTGGCGGACAAGGCAACCATGCTGACCGCCAACAGGGACGCAGCAGCAGATTTAAGCTTGAAATTCATTGGGCCTCTCATATTCCTCTCGAATCAGTTGGTTCGTGAAAGCGCGCGCACCAATCGCGTGCGCATCGTACAGCCGTACGGCATGCAGAATGCTGGTGCAGCACGGGGAAACAGGATAGGCCGCGGGTCTGCCCTTTAAGGCAAGACGATGCACAGCTCCTCCCGCATTTGAGAGTCGCAGAGTCAGGTTAATATTTGACGAATTCACGCAGATTTAACATAGATATAAGTGACTGATTCATCTGGCTTTAACATTCACGCGTTTGTAGCTTAGGGGCTAAGTTGTCTGGCTGCCGTGACAAGCACGGCCACGGGCTGAAATTTGTATGGAATTCACTATAGTTATCTAATCAGAAAAACGAAACGCGCGGAGTCGATTCCATCCCCCGCGCGCCTCTGGCAAAAGATCAGCCGCGCTCAATAAATCCAGCGCGCCGTCAGAATCAGGGAATGGTTATAGCTGTGGAACTGGCTGGTGGCGATCTGCATGCCGCCGCCGAAGGCCAACCCGGGCCGCGACTGCTTGTCTCCCGGATGCAGCCCGCAGCGGCCAATGATGAGGCCTGGCGTGATGAACTCCTGCGTCTTGCCGTCGTTCGGGCCGCCCTTGTAGAACGTCGCGTTGCTCTCCAACTCCGGCCAGAACAGCTTGCCCGCGTGGTACTGCGCCACGGTGTTCCAGGCGATCGGCCGGCCCGACGCAGTGATGGCAGGAGCGCCGGTGGGCAGCGTGGCTCCGAACGTCGTCTGCACGTCGAAGTGGCCGAAGCCCTTGCCCGCACCGAGGTTAGGGGCCACACTCGCATTGGTCGAGCCGTTCTTGGCCTGGCCGGTAGGCACCGTGGTCAGCGCCCAGGCGCTCAGCGTATACGTGCCATGCTGCGGGTTGCCGCTGGCGATGCGGTACTTGGCCAGGAACGAGAAGTCGCCCCATCCGTCCACAGCCGTTGTGTTGTGCTCGATGTACGGCGGCAGGTTTACGTCGAATTCGAGATTGCCGGGAGTGATCAAGTTCACGCCCTTGCTGTTGTCAAAGTTCCAGGTGTAGGTGCCCTTAGGGGCAATCTGCCGAACCATGTCGGTCCGAATCACCTGAAACAGACCGGTATAGGTGGTGACCAGCGGCACCGCCCAGGCTGGCTGCTTTGACTGGATGCGGTTGGTCTGTGCGGACCAGCGGGCATATAAATTGCCCGAGTCGGATGGGGGTTGAGCTGTGGCGGGGGCGCTTTGTGCATACAGGCTGGCCGAAGCGAGAAGAAGCAGCAGTGAACAGGGAATTGTTTTCATGTCAATTCCATCAGGATGACGGCTGGGGAAGTTACTGGCATCGCCCAATGGACTGATGAATCTCTCCACCCTGAGATGGAGGCACCTGCGGTCCGGCAGCCGCCGCTTGCGCGGCATTGGGCAATACGGCTTGCAGGGAGCGGCCCCACCGAACCCGGGTGCCGCAGGTCCCTCGTCCGCCGCAACGGAGGGACCTGGGAAACCTCAGAACCTTCGCCCATTCAAATCCCCGCAGAATCCTACTTCCCCGTTGCACTCAGCAGGTTGGCAAGAATCCGGTACGCCCCTGGAACCAACTCCGGCAGTTGCCGATGAAGCGCATACGCCACATAGATGTAGGTCCCCTTTCCAGGATGAGCCACCACCAGCCCTCCCCGCTGCGGATCCTGCCCAGGATCGGCCGTCTCCGTGAGCGCAGTAAAGCCGGGGTCCCAGGACTCCAAAAACGAGTGCCCTCGCTCTTCCACCCAGCCGTCAAAGTCTGCCGGGGTAATCACGTTGGGCGTGGTGAGCAGGGAGTTGGAAGCATCGAGCAGCTTCACCGGCGCCGACTCATCCACCACCCGCTCCGGAGAGCGGCCCAGCTTGAGCGGCAAGGGAGCAGGGAAGTCCGCGCTCTGGTACTCGACAATGAGCGTGCCGCCCTTGCGGACAAACTCGTTCAGGCGAGGTTGCGCCGCAGCCAGTTCCGGCACGGCAGAATAGGCGCGGATTCCCACAACCAGAACGCTCCACGTGGAAAAGTCGGCAGAAACTACCTCCGCGCTGGTCAAAATGTGCGGCATCACCCCAAGCGCTTCAATCGCGTCGGGAACCTCGTCGCCGGTGCCCATGATGTATCCAATGCGCAGCGCCGGCGCCAGCTTCACGTTTACCGCGCGTGTAAGCATCTGCGCCGGCCGGTACACGTTGTACGGTCGCAGCCCCGCATACCCCACCGCGCGCCACCCGGTCTTGTAGCTGTGGCCGCCTGCCTGCACCACCGCCTGAATCGTCTCCAGATTCGCCCGGGCGCTGGTCGGCCCTTCGGGGGCCGAGCCCTTCGGCGTGACCCTGAACTCGATCGGCTCCGTATCACCGGCCGCGCTCAGATGAAACGGCGTCGACGCCGGCTCGGCAGTCCATCCCTCCGGCAGCTTCAGCTCAACCGTGCCCTCGGCAGCGGCCTGCGTATGCACCGTCACCCGCACCGGCAGAGCCGAGCCATCGAGAGGCAGAATCCGCGCCTCCGGGTCCATGCGCACGCCAACCGCCGGAGTCACCACCAGCGGCTCAAAGACGCCGCCCGGCCCGAGCTCGCGCTCCAGCGTCTGCACCACTTTGCCCAGCTGGATGGGCAGGCCGTCAAAACTGAACTCCGCCCAAGCGCTCAGCGGCCACGGCGCAAACGAGCGCAGCCGGTCCTGCGGCTGGGTCAGATCGTAATAAGGCTGCTCGATGCTCGGCCGTATGAAGTACGGCTCAGTGGGCTGGGCATCGGCGGGTACGTGCAGCTTGTACACAGCATCGTTGGTAGCATCGGTCTTGGCCGTGTCCGCAGCCTCGCCCGGCCCCCAGGTTCCGCCGGTAGAGTTCTCAAGCCAGGACTTCTCAAAATGCGCTGCCGGTGCTGCTTGCGAAGTATGGATGCGCACGTTCAGCTCCTCGCCCGGCGAAACGCTGCTCGGCATCTCATCCGGTCCGCCGCCGCGCGGGCCGCCGCCGTCGACGGCGCTCGTCGATTTGGTGGAGTAGGCAAGCAGGTCCAGCCCCAGCAGGTCAGCCAGTGCGGATTGGAATTCGTCAATCTTTGTGTCCAACTCGAACAGCAGGCTGGCCTTGGTTTCTGCATCAAGACCGGCGCCTTCCACTGTCTTGCGCAACGCCAGGGTCTGCCGGTAGAGCGGCGTCAGCTTGTGCGCTGCGTCCGCACCGGCCAATCCAGCGCGCTCCGCGGCAAACTGGTTGAACTCCGTTCCAAGCTGATGCAGAGAATCCAGAATTTCCTTCGAAGCACGAGCGCCTGCTACGTCGCCCAATCCGGCAATCCCGGTGTCGATGTTCACGCGGCTGTTGTGGAACAGGTCAGTATTCGTCGCGATGGCCCCGGCCTTCGCTGCCGCCTGCGGCGTCACCGCCCACAGGTGGTAGCGCGTCTCAGCCGGTCCGCTCAGCGTCGGGTTCGCCCCGCCGTCCTGCGACTTCTGCATCCCCCAGCCCTGCCGCGCAATCTGCACATAGCTGCGGCCAAGCGCCGGATCGCGCCGCCCCACCTGCAGAGTCACGTCGGTCGAAGGCACCCCGGTCGTCAACTCTCCGGTGACGTAGTTCTTGAACTTCGCAGGCGCCCATTTGCCGGTGGCATAGTCGAACATGCCCTTGTCCGTGACCGGCGCAAACGGGACCATGGAGTAGACCGCCAGCGGCTGCCACGGCTCCAGGCCATCCTTGAGCTGCTCGGGAAAGACTTTCGGGTCGGCGGCGGCCTTGAAGACCTCCTGCGCAATCTCGCCGGAGACCTGGTGGTGCCCATGGCCATCGGTCACGCCGCCCACAAACGTGGACACAATCACCTGCGGCCGTTCCCGGCGCACCGCCAGCACCGCGTCGTAGAGCACGCGGTCGTGCCCCCACCGCGCAAAAGCCTCCTCCTGCGTCTTCGAGAAGCCAAAGTCCACTTCCGTGCCCCAAAGCTGCTTGGCGCCGTAGTACTCGCCGGCTTTCAGCAGCTCGTTGGTGCGGATCAGCCCCAGCGCGTCGTACGTGTCGCTGGACATGGCATTTTGGCCGCCCTCGCCGCGGGTCAGCGTCACCAGCGTGCAGCGTACGCCCATGCCGCGCGAGAGATAGGTCAGCAGCGTGCCGTCTTCGTCGTCCGGGTGAGCCACGATCATCATCAGGCTGGCGGTGGTTCCAAGCCGCCGCAATGACTGCTCAAGCCCCGCCGCGCCTATGTCTTCCGGCAGCGGCAGCGCAATACTGGACGGCTCCTCGTGCGGAGAACTGGTAGCAGGCGACGGCTGCTGCGCGGTCGCAAAGGCAGAGGCGAAGAGAGCAGCAAGAACGGCGAAGGCGGCGATGCGGGGCGAACGGCGGGCAGGAACCATGGTTGAGCTCAGTGTACTGTAGCGCCGGCCTCCGGGCCGGCTGTCCTGCGGGCCTCCAGGCCCGCGGAGTCGCATCGCCGTTTCTCAAATCCGCATCGATACGCCAGGCTGGTAATCTGAACTGGGATCGACAGCGACAGGGATCGGCAAATAGGAGTGCTCTTTTGAGAAAAGCCATGACCCGCTGCGCCTGGCGCCTGGCCGCCGCGCTTGCGGTACTGCCTTGCGGCGTGGGCTTCGCGCAGTTTCATCACCGCGCCAAACCCGTGCGCGTGCCGCCTTCCGAAGCCATGACCTTCATCAAGAAGGACGGAACCTGCGTCAACGGCCGCATTGCAAACATCGAGCCCAGGGTCCTGACGATCCAGACCGGGACCGGCGCGGTGCGGGTCGAGCGCCAGGACCTGCTCCAGGCCAGCCAGAGCGGCTCCCTGGTCTTCAGCGCCCGCAGCTCGTGGGCCGACGTTGAAGCCGGTCATCTGCGCCTGCCGGAGAGCTTTGAGCTGAAGCTGCGCAGCGGCAAAGTGGTCACGGGCCACCCCCTGCGCGTCACCGACGACGGGTTTGTCTTCAAACGCATCGCCTGGCTGACCACGCGTTACCCCAAAAGCCAGATCGCCACGGTGGATTATCTCCGCATGAAACCCGATGCCATCGGCTTCGATTACTTCACCCAGACCGCACCGGCGCTGCTGTTCTTTTACCCCGAGTCCTACGACCGCCTGAAGAACGACGAAGGCCGCATCCCGGTCCGCCTCTACGACGCCGTCATGAAAGAAGACGACACCGCACTCCAATGTCCCCAATAATTTGGGGTCTGTCATCCTGAGAGTCACAAACTCTGAGCGAACGGGATTCCAAACGTTCCCAGACCTTGAGAGGGTGTCATCCTGAGCGAAAGGGGCCCCAAACGCTTTTCAGTTTGGGGGTGGTGAGTCGAAGGATCTGCTTTAGCACTTTGGAAACATGCCACGGAATTTGCAGACAGGATACTAGTGGGATAGCACGAACCTTTCCGCCAAAATGATTGATTCTTCACCCAACCCTCCCCATCTCGAACGCCGCATCGGCCTGCGGTCCGCCGTGCTCTTCAACATGCTGGAGATGATCGGCGTTGGCCCGTTTATCACTCTTCCGCTGGTCATCGCCGCCGCCGGCTTTCGCCTCAGCGTCTGGGCGTGGCTGCTGGGCGCCGGCATCGCCGTAGCCGATGGCCTTGTATGGGCTGAGCTGGGCGCAGCATTCCCCCGCGCTGGCGGCTCCTACGCGTTTCTCCGCGAGATTTATGGACCAAAGGGCGCCGGCAACTGGCTGAGCTTTCTCTACGTTTGGCAATTGAGCTTCTCCGCGCCGCTGTCGATCGCCTCCGGCTGCATCGGCCTGGCCAGCTTTCTGGCCGTCTTCTGGCCCGGCATCGGCGCCGCGCCCGTGGCCGCCCTGCCCGCCCTGCACTTCGGCAACCTCGCCGCCGCCGCCGTCTGCCTGCTGGTCACCTGGATGCTCTACCGCCGCCTCTCGATCATCACCGGCATGGCCTGGGTGCTCTTCGTCGGCGTCCTCGCAGCCATCGCAGGCGTCATCGTCTCCGGCTTCGCCCATGCCTCCGCGCTCGGCGGCTGGCACATGTCTCCGGCCCCCGCCTTCGCCGGTTTCAGACACGCCGCCAGCGGCCTGGCCCAGGGCACGCTCCTTGCCACCTACTGTTACTGGGGCTACTACAACATCACCTTCCTGGGCAGCGAAGTGAAACGCCCGGAGCGCACCATCCCCCGCGCCATCCTGCTTTCTGTCTTCATCGTTGCCGCGTTTTACGTCCTCATGGATTTCGCCGTGCTGCCCTCGCTGGGCGGTGCGGCGGCGCACACCGCCGACACTGCCGTAGTCCGCGTCCAGCTTGTCGCCGATATCGCCCGCGCAGCCTTCGGCGGCTGGGCCGGCTACACCATCGCCGGCCTAGTCGTCTGGACGGCCTTCTCCAGCGTCTTCTCGCTCTTGCTGGGCTACTCCCGCGTGCCCTATGCCGCCGCTCGCGACGGCAATTACTTTCGCTTCTTCAACGCGATTCATCCGAAGCTCGGCATCCCGCACCGCGCTCTGGTGGCCATGGGCCTGGTCGCCGCGGCCTTCTGCTTCCTGACCCTCACCCAGGTCATTACGCTTCTGGTCATTACCCGCATCCTGCTGCAGTTCTTCCTGCAACACATCGGCGTCATGCTGCTACGCTGGCAGCGTCCAGATCTCGACCGCCCATTCAAGATGCCGCTCTACCCGCTGCCCCCGCTGCTGGCCATGGCCGGATTTGTCTTCGTGCTTGCCAACCGAGCCAATGCCCTCGAAGGCCTCGGCGTAGCCGCCGGCATTGCATGCAGCGGAACCCTCATCTATTTATGGCGAGCAAAACGTCTAAGAGACTGGCCATTCCAATCCCCCACGGTCGTTGCTCCGGAAGATTCGCAGCTCCCCGTGCCATAAAGTCTCTGTTCAACTTTTCAGCGCTCACCACACCAAACGTCAAGAATTGTAAGCTACTCTTCAAAAGAGAGGCAGGCATTCAGTCTATGGCTCATCAAGTCCTGGACTTCTATGAATCGCTAACGGACTACTACCACCTGATCTTCGAAGATTGGGATCGGTCGATTCATCGGCAGGCAAAGGTGCTGGAATCGCTGATCTCCCCAGAGCTACCCGGCCGGCCTTTGAATATTCTGGACTGTGCCTGCGGAATAGGCACTCAAGCGTTAGGCTTCGCCTCGTTAGGGCACCACGTCGTTGCTTCCGACCTGAGCCCGGCCGAAGTAGCAAGAGCTGAAAGGGAAGCCAAGACTCGCGGCCTCGACATTGAATTTTTTGTCTCGGACATCACCGACTTGAATGAGGTCCCTGACAGCCTTTCCTTCGATGTTGTGGCAGCCCTGGATAATGCCCTCCCACACCTCACATCCGGCCAACTGATCGAGGCCATCAAGGCAATCGCATCCAGGTTGAAATCGGGTGGCCTGTTCATCGCAAGCATCCGGGACTATGACCTGCTCCTGCAGCAAAGGCCAGCCATGCAGGAGCCCGCTTTCTACGGAAGCGAAGGAACACGGAGGATCGTTCACCAGGTTTGGGACTGGATCGAAAAGGAACGCTACACTCTGCACCTGTACCTCACGATCGAGGCCGATCGTGAGTGGACGACACATCACTTCATTTCGGAGTATCGATGCTTGAAACGGCAAGAGCTTTCGGAGGCCCTGCAATCGACGGGCTTTCACGAACCGATCTGGCTGATGCCGGCAGAGAGTGGGTACTACCAGCCTCTTGTTCTGGCAAGATGGCCATGACCCACTCGCGCCGAATCCACATCTGCCGCTCGAAGGTTCCTGTAACGTGAGCCGCCCCGTCCGTGTCTAATGAATAGTGACCCTGTTTCCCCAAGGACCAGGCTCCCCGAGATTTGAGAGGTTGAACCTTGCTGATAAAAGAGCCCGCCGACATCGCTTCATCTGAGATCACCCCTCGCAGCGGCTACGAGTGGTACATGAGCCGCCGCAAGTTTCTCCAAAACGGCGCGGCCGGAGTAGCAGCCGCAGGCGGCGCCGCCATCGGAGCCGAGCGCATTGCCGAGGTCTTTGACCCCCGCATCTCCGCCCTCGCCGGAACCAAGCTCGAGACGGTGAAGAGTCCGCTCACCACCACCGGCGAAACCCTCACCAGCCTTGAAGACATCACCCACTACAACAACTTCTACGAGTTCGGCGCGAACAAAACCGACCCCGCCAAGAACGCCGCCGGCCTGCCCACCCGCCCCTGGACCGTCAAAGTCTCCGGCAAGGTCAAAGCCCCCAAGACCTTCGACATCGACGCCCTGCTCAAGCTGCGTCCGCTGGAAGACCGCATCTACCGCCATCGCTGCGTTGAGGCCTGGAGCATGGTCATTCCCTGGGTCGGCTACTCGCTTTCGGAACTGATCAAGCAGTGCGACCCGCTGCCCTCCGCCAAGTACGTCCAGTTCCTCTCTTACTACAACGGCAAAGTCGAGAAGTGGGCCAGCGAATCCACCATCAACTGGCCCTACTCCGAAGGCCTGCGCATGGACGAGGCCATGCACCCGCTCACCCTGCTCACCTTCGGCCTCTACGGCGACGTGCTGCCCAACCAGGACGGCGCGCCCGTCCGCATCGCCATCCCCTGGAAGTACGGCTTCAAGTCCGCCAAGTCCATCGTCGAGATCCGCTTCACCGACAAGCAGCCGCCCACCACCTGGAACGAGCTTGCGCCGGACGAATACGGCTTCTACTCCAACGTCAACCCCGAAGTCGACCACCCGCGCTGGAGCCAGAAGACCGAGCGCCGCATCGGCCTGCCCTTCTACGCCCAGCGCAAAACCACCCTCATGTTCAACGGCTACGGCGAGCAGGTAGCCTCCATGTACACCGGCATGAACCTTAAACGGGATTACTGACGCAGAGGCCGGCAGATGGGCGGACGATTGACTCGGCCGGGACGGGCCTGGGCGGGAGCGGATGAGAAGAGAAAGGACTGGGGTGGTCCGCCCAGTGAGCAAGGGTACGAAGATGACCATTACAGAAGGCAAGGAAGCCGAGAAGCAGTTAGCGACCTTCCTGGCAGAGTACGATCCGGAGATTGCCGATCTTGCCGAGCAGATCCGCGCCGAGATGTGCAAGCTCTATCCCTGGGCTCTCGAACTCGTCTATGACAATTACAACGCGCTGGCGATCGGCTTCGGACCCACGGAGCGAGCGTCGGAGGCCATCTTCTCCATTGCATTGTTTCCGCGCTGGGTGAGTCTGTTCTTTCTTCAGGCGAAGGGATTGCCCGACCCCGACCAGGTGCTAAGGGGCAGCGGCAACGTCGCAAAGCATATTGTTCTGCCCACCGCCGCCGCGCTTTACCTCCCGGCAGTGAAGGCGCTGATGCTCGAGGCTACGGAACGAGCCAAGGTCCCATTCGACCCCAACGGAACGCATCGGTTGATCGTCAAATCCATCTCCGCCAAACAGAAGCCCCGGCGGCCCACATCCAAACCCGTCAACAAAGCTGGGAAGGCCGCCAGCAAAGGCAAAGCGAAGCAATAGCCGGGTGCCCCATCCTGGGCGCAGTTTCATCGCGCCCAGGGTGGGAGAGCACGAACCTCAATGAAACTGCCGGGTGCCCCTGGTCTCGCTATTGAGACCAGGGATTCACTTCACCAACCGCATCTTTCTGAAAGCCCATGAACCGCAAGACTCTCATCACGCTCAAGACCCTCACCTGGCTGGCCTGCCTGGGTCCCATCGCCCTCCTGGCCTACCAGGCCATCACCAACACGCTCGGCCCCGACCCCACCGCCAACATCGAGCTCACCACCGGCTACAACACCCTGCTGCTGCTGATCGTCTCGCTGGGCATCACGCCCGTCCGCAAGCTCATCCCCAAGCTCGCCTGGCTCATCAAATTCCGCCGGCTCGTAGGTCTATTCGCCTTCTTCTACGGCACGGTGCACTTGCTCACCTACGTCGCCCTCTACGCTGGCTTCGACGTAAAGACCATGCTCGACGACATCGCCAAGCGCAAATTCATCACCATCGGAGTGGCAGCGTGGCTGCTGCTGCTGCCGCTGGCGCTCACATCCACTACCTGGGCTATCCGCAAGCTCGGCGGCAAGAATTGGACCCGCCTGCATAAGCT
>Ga0182030_10008088_pt1 | contig 21833 bp, 17 predicted proteins | sample 812S3MmetaG_FD_121299 | JGI IMG/M metagenome (GOLD analysis project Ga0182030, IMG submission 121299) | Permafrost microbial communities from Stordalen Mire, Sweden - 812S3M metaG (Illumina Assembly) | ecosystem: Environmental > Terrestrial > Soil > Wetlands > Permafrost | place: Sweden... | reverse complement strand
CTCCTCGGCGCGCTTCATCGTGGGTGGCGGAGGTTCGGTGATGATCACCTCCGGAGTCGGCGCCTACCTCGGGATGAGCGTGGCGTTGCAGGCTCCAACCGTCACGCCTGCCGGCGCGGTCTTCATCGATCCTACGCGCGTACAGAACTCGGCGAGCAACGCTCCGTTTACCGCGGGCATTGCGCCCGGGGAGTTGATCACTCTATATGGCACGAATCTAGCGCCCTCTCCGCAGGTGGCAGGGATACCGTTCCCGACCACGGGGCTGGGCGGCGTAACGGTGACGATCGGCGGCTTCCCGGCCGCTATCTACTACGTAAGCGCGACGCAACTTTCCGCGATTGTGCCCTACGGGCTTCAGCCCCTGGCGCCTTGTTACTGCGCGGACATACAGGTGAATAATAACGGCACGCTCTCCAACACGGTATCGGAATACATCAGCACGACTGCGCCCGGTGTCTTCACGCAGAATGCGACCGGCCTGGGATATGGCGACATCGAACATTTGGGTATCGGCAATTCGCAGGCGACTCCGGGCAAGGTGGTAACCGACTCGAACCCCGCGATCGAAAACGAGACGCTGTCGGCTTATCTGACAGGGCTTGGCGCAGTGAATCCGACGATCGCCGACGGTGCGCCGGGCGCTGGGAACACTACGACGAGCACCATCGCGGTGGACTTCTCCGGGACGGCCGGTATAGACCTTTTTTCCGGCCTCGCGCCGGGCTACTCCGGCCTGTATCAGCTGAATATGACCGTACCGGCTTCGGGAATTACGGGCGGCCCGAATTACCTGGACATTCAGGGGCCGGACTCCTACATGTCGTACCTCTTGCTTCCGATTCAAGCCACCGCGCCGGCCACCGCGTCCGTCGACGAGCCGAAGCCCGAGTTCGCCATCCCTTCGAGGCTCGTGCGGCGTCCGAAGGCTGGTCCGAGCTTGCGGAACGATCAGGTGAAGAAGCCTTTCTCGCAGGCCAAATTCGGCACGAATAATCAGTAATCGGCAGCCGCAGCGCCGCCAATCTTCGGCGTCTTAGGTACGACACGCTTTAGCTTGTCATGGCGAGCATCGCTCGCCTCTGCGTCGAGTTCAGCACTCCTTTGGGCAAGTTGAAGCATGCCCCACCAAAGCGGTATATACTGTCCCCAAAGGAGCACGGGATGTCTGAACTCAGCCGGCGGCGCTTCATCGGGACTGGCGCCATAGCACCTCTCATTCTGCACGCGGACGACAAGGCGGGAAGTAAGCGGCCGGTTCTCGGAACGGGCGACCACGTTTACGAGGCGTATCACGATTGGGGCGAACTGCCTGCCTCCATCCAGTACGGCAACACACACGGGGTGATTGAGGACTCGCAGGGCAGGATCTACGTGCACCACACCGTCGGGTCGGCCAGCGAAAGCTCGGACTCGATGGTGGTGTTCGACGCGCAGGGGAAGTTCGTCAAATCCTGGGGGAAGGAGTTCAAAGGCGGCGCGCACGGTCTGTACATCCAGCGCGAAGGCGGCACCGAATTCCTATACCTCTGCGACACCAAACGGGGCGTAGTAGTGAAGGCGACGCTCGATGGCGAAGAGGTCTTCACGCTGGGCTATCCCGATAAGTCGGAGGCCTACAAGCCGGGCGCCGACGGCAAACCGCCTAAGTACAGCCCGACCAATCTCGCCGTCGCGCCCAATGGCGACCTTTACGTCGGCGACGGGTACGGCTCTAGCTACATCAATCAATATAATTCCAAGGGCGAATACCTGCGGACCTTCGGCGGCAAGGGCAAGGAGGCCGGCAAGGTGGATTGTCCCCACGGCATCGCGGTCGATATGCGGACCGGAACGCCAATCCTGACGGTTGCCGACCGCGGCAACAATCGCATTCAGCGATTCACTCTCGCCGGAGAGCACATCGATTTCATTTCGGGCACCAACCGACCGTGCCACTTCAGCTTTTTCAAGAATGGTGATGTAGTGGTCCCGGACCTAGGCGCACGCGTTACGATCATGGATCGCAAGAATCAAGTGGTCGAGCATTTGGGAGATGATTCCGCAAGCAAGTGGGAAGAGACCCGCAAGCTGTCACGCGACAAATTCACGCCTGGTAAGTTCGTCTGCCCACACAGCGCCTGCTTCGATCATGAAGGCAATATCTTCGTGGTGGAATGGGTGGAAGTAGGACGAGTTACTAAGTTAAAGAAGGTGTGACCCGTCTTCGTGTGGCAGGCAATCTTGCCTGCAGGCGGCCTTTCAGGCCGCCGTTTTCGATACGCGGCGGAGTTCTCGGGCTCTTAGAGGCGATCCCGCTTTCGGTCCGCAGAGGAACCTTCATATTGCCCAACTGAACTTAACTTGGGCCGGAAACACTGCCGCGATTTTTGCAACTCCAAGGAAATACGGCAATATTTCTGCCGAGTCCCGGCTGCTGAAAACTCGGCCAATTCTACAAGTTCCTCCGATCCGAACTCTGCCAAACGTGACCAATCAAGCGGCGGCCTGAAAGGCCGCCTGCAGCCAGGATTGGCTGCCACACGAAAAGAGTTTAAGCCAGCATCTTCTGCACCACATTGCCCGCGACGTCCGTCAGCCGGAAATCGCGCCCCATGTGGCGATACGTCAGCCGCGTGTGCTCGAGCCCCAGGCAGTGCAGAATCGTCGCCTGCAGATCGTGCACATGGACCTTGTCCTCCACGATGTTCATACACAGCTCGTCCGTCTTACCGATGACCTGCCCGCCCTTGATTCCACCGCCGGCGAGGAACAGACTATACGCCAGCGGATGATGATCGCGGCCGGCATTGTTCACATCGCGCGGGTCGCGGATCTCCACCATCGGAGTGCGGCCGAACTCTCCGCCCCAGACCACCAGCGTGTCCTCCAGCAATCCGCGCTGCTTCAGATCTTTGATGAGCGCCGCGGTGGGCAGGTCCGCCATATCGCAATTCTTCTTCAGCTTGCGATTCAGGTCGGTGTGGTCGTCCCAACTGGCGTGGGTGAGCATCACGAAGCGCACGCCGCGTTCTACCATGCGGCGCGCCAGCAGGCAGTTGGTGGCGAACTGCGACGACGCCCCTTCCTTGATGCCGTACATCTCCAGCGTCTCCGGCGACTCCTTGGAAAAATCGAGCAGCTCCGGCGCCGCCGACTGCATGCGGAATCCCAGCTCGTAAGAGGCGATGCGCGAGGCGATCTCCATGTCGCCGGTCTGCGCCTGGTGCTCCTCGTTCAGGTCCTTCAACGTGTCGAGCGCGGCGCGCTGCATGTTCGGCGTGATTCCCGGCGGATTCGAGAGATACAGCACCGGGTCGCCCGAACTTCGGAAGACCACGCCCTGATACGTCGACGGCAGAAATCCGCTGGACCAGTTCGCCGTGCCCGCGCTGGTGCCCACGCCCGAGCCGAGCACCACGAACCCCGGCAGATTCTGCGACTCGCTGCCGAGCCCGTAGAGCACCCACGCGCCCATGGTCGGACGGCCCACCTGTATGCTGCCGCCGAACAGCAGCAATTGCCCGGGATGGTGATTGAACGCGTCGGTATACATGGAGCGCACCAAGCACAGGTCGTCGGCGCAAGAGGCGATGTGCGGGATGTAATCGGAGAATTCGATGCCGCATTGCCCGTACGGCTGGAAGGTGCGCGGGCTGGCGAGGACTGCGGCGTTCGGCTTGGTGAAGGCCAGGCGGAGATTCTTAGTCATCTCGGCCGGCAGAGGCTTGCCGCTCCATTTCTGGAGGCCCGGCTTGGGATCGAAGAGGTCTATCTGGCTGGGTCCGCCCTCCATGAACATGAAGATCACATTCTTGGCCCTCGGGGCGAAGTGCGGCTTGCGGGGCGCCAGCGGGTTCACATCAGCCGGCGCAGCGCGGCCATCGCGCTCCAGGAGCTGCGCCAGGGCGGCGATTCCGATGCCGCCGGCGCACTGCTCGAAGAAGCTGCGCCGCGTCTGAATTCTGCGAAATTGCTCACGATCCATAAAAGACTTCCTTCGCGGGTTAGTCGATCATGCCTGCCGGCTGGCTTTCGAGCCCGGCCGGCAGCCGACGTCGGCTCCCCGCCACCGATTACTCCCTGGTGATGAACTCGTCCAGATTGAGCATCACCCGGCTCAATTCCACCCACGCCGCGGCATCCACCTGCGGCACGCCTTCGACGCGGCTCGGGAACAGCGCCGTCACCGCTTTCTCATCCTGCGCCAGGCCAGTACGAGTCTGCGCGAAGTAGCGTTCCATGCGCTCGCGCTCGCGCGTGGATGGATCGCGCCCCAGTGTCACCAGATAGGCGTAGTCGAGCCGATCGCCGAACGAATCGCCGCCCTCGCGCATCACGCGTAGCGCCAGACCCTGCGCCGCCTCGAAGAAAACCGCGTCGTTCATCAGGTTGAGCGCCTGCAACGGCGTGTCGGTGCGCTCGCGGCGCGTGCAGGAGAGTTCGGCGCTCGGCGTGTCGAAATTCATGAGCTGGGGATACGGCGAGGTCCGCTGGAAGTGGATGTACATGCCGCGCCGATACCGGTCCGGGCCGGTGCTCTCCACCCATTTCACCGAGCCGGCGTAGGAAAGCTCCGCGACGCCCTTGGGCTGCGGCGGCTTCACGCTTCGCCCGCCGATGCGAGTATCGAGCAGTTCCGCCGCCGACAGCGCCTCATCGCGAATCAACTCCGCCGGCAAGCGCAGCGACGATTGACGCGCCAGCAGCGTGTTGTCGGGATCGCGCGACTCCAGTTCCGGCCGCGCGTTCGACGATTGCCGATACGTCGCCGAGGTCACCATCAGCCGCACCGTCTGCTTCATGCTCCAGCCGCGATCGCGAAAGTCGCTGGCTAGCCAGTCGAGTAACTCCGGATGCGTCGGTCGATCGCCCTGCGTTCCGAAGTCTTCCGAGGTGTGGACGATGCCCCGTCCGAACACCTCCTGCCACAGGCGATTGACCGCCACGCGCGCGGTCAGCGGATTTTCGGACGACACCAGCCAGCGCGCCAGCCGGAGCCGCGGCGGCTCGGGAGTTGCTGGGAATGGCGGCAAGACGGCCAGCGTACCGGGCTGCACTTCCGCGCCGTGCTCGCGCCAGTCGCCCTTCAGATGGACGTACGTCTTGCGCGGCGTATCGCTCTCCATCAATACCGGCGCGTAGCTGATTTGCGGGGAAGTGGCGCCCAGTTCGTTGAGCTTGCTGCGCAGTTCGCCTAGTTTCAGTCCCTCGCAATAATCCTTGGGGAACAAATTTCCGCACGACCCAAGCAGCGTATTGGTCACCGCCTGCTGCTGCACTTCGCTGCGCTTGGCAGGGTCGAGATACAGCACCTTCTTGGCGTTGTCGACCGTGTGGGTGAACTCGCCGTACGCGAAATCCCAATCTTCGTGCTCGCCTTTGTGCTCCACCGCGTAGCGCAGCTTGCTTTCCCAATCGGCCTGCACTTCGGGAATCTTGTACTCAGCCAGCAAATCCTGCCGCTTGCGATCGTAGTCCGGACGCGCGGCCATCCACGGGCCGATCTCACCGGCGAGCGGCGCGGGAACATCCACCTCATCTTCGGTATTGAAGAACGCCGCGAATTGGTAGAACTCTTTCTGTGCGATGGGGTCGTACTTGTGGTTGTGGCACTGCGCGCAGCCCACGGTGAGCCCCAACCATACCGTGCCGAGAGTGGCGGCGCGGTCGAGCACCTGCTCATCGCGGAACTGCTCGGGGTCGGTGCCGCCTTCGCGATTGGTCAAGGTGTTGCGATTGAAACCCGTCGCCACCAGCATGTCCTGATTGCGGCGCGGCAACAGATCGCCGGCCAGTTGCTCGATGGTGAACTCGTCGAACGGCAGATCGCGATTGAACGCTTCGATCACCCATTGGCGATAACGCCACGCCCACGGACGCGTGCGGTCTTTCTCATAGCCGTCGCTATCGGCGTAGCGCGCCAGGTCGAGCCAGTAGCGTCCCCACTTTTCGCCGTAGTGCGGCGAGTCCAACAGGCGATCGACTAAACGTTCGTACGCATCGGGGCGATTGTCCGCGAGAAATGCGCGGACTTCGTCGGGAGTCGGCGGCAGGCCGGTGAGATCGAGACTCACGCGGCGGATGAGCGTGGACTTGGAGGCTTCCGGCGATGGCGCGATCGACTCCGATTCCAGCTTCGCCAAAATGAAATTGTCGATGGCATTGCGGGCCCAGGTGCGATTGCGCACCGCGGGCGAGTCGGGATGCGTGATCTTCTGGAAGGCCCAATGCGAGGGCCGCGCCACCACGGACGTGGCCGCCGTCTCCGGCCATTCCACGCCCTGATCGATCCAGCCGCGCAGGAGTCCGACTTCCGCGGCTGACAGGCGCGCGCCCGCGGGCGGCATCACTTTCTTGTCGGACGACGCGCCCGCCACCAGGCGGATCAGGCGGCTGCCGGCACTATTGCCCGGGACGATCACCGCGCCCGAAAGGCCGCCCTTCAAGGCTGCGGCCTTCCGGTCGAGCCGCAAGCCGCTCATCTGCTGCTGCGGCCCGTGGCACATGAAGCATCGCTTCTCGAAGAGCGGGGCGATGTCCCGCGCGAAGTCGACCTTGCTGGTGGCAGCAGGCGGCAGACCCTCGTCCGCGGCCGTCATCGTCAGCGGGAAACAGAGCAGTACCCACAGCAGCACCCGCACACACCCTCGTAACATGCCTTCGATTATATGGCCTTCGGGTTCCACGGTGGTACTCTGTCAAGCCCTTTGAGGTGCGCCCAGCGATATGCGCGCTTCGTGTGGCAGGCAATCTTGCCTGCAGGCGGCCTTTCAGGCCCGCCTGGCGGGCTGGAAAGCCCGCCCGCAGCCAGGATTGGCTGCCACACAACAGGGCTGCGGCCCAACTCAGTTTCTCCGGCCGCCAAATTTGCCGGGGCTACTTTAGGCGTTCGGAGTCTCGGCGCTGCAGACACGAGCGGGAGTCAGCCCTGCGAGCAGGTTCGACGCGCCAAAATATTGCTTGACATGTATTAGTAGACTAGTACATTATTAGACCAGATGAGCTCCAATCGAACCAAAAAAGACTTCGAGTTCCGGTTGGATCCCCAGAGCGGCGTACCGGTCTACCGGCAACTCATCGATCAGGTAATGGGAGGCATGGCGGCAGGGGCTCTGGCCGGCGGCCATCAACTTCCCACAGTGAGGCAAGTCGCAGTGGATCTTTCCATCAACCCCAATACGGTCGTGCGGGCCTATCGCGAATTGGAAATTCGCGGCGTGCTGGAAACGCAACAAGGCACCGGCACTTTCATCAGCAATCAGAAAGTGAAGCGCGACGACGTGGAACGCCAGCGGCAGCTCGGCCAGCTGGTGTCCGACTTCGTGGCGCGCGCCGGCGCTGCCGGATTCACCATCGACGACTTGCTGGACCAACTACGAGAGCGGCAGAACGGTTCCGAGAAAACGAGGAGATAAAACTATGTGGCCGGATCAAAGTAAGCTGCGGTTGAGCAGTATCGGAGTATTGTTGCTGGTGGTTTGCGTGGGCGTGGGCGGCGCCGTAGCAGCCATGATGGAAAGCCGGGCTCCGCTCGCGATCGGGGCGCTGGTAGGGCTCTACTTCCTGTTCTCCATCCGCATCGCGGACCAGTGGGAAAAGGTCGCGGTGCTGCGTTTCGGACGCTTCATCGGGCTGCGCGGGCCGGGGCTCTTCTGGATGATCCCCATTGTCGATTCCCTCAGCCGCTATGTGGACCAGCGCGTGAGCGTCTCCAACGTGTCGGCCGAATCCACCCTGACGCGCGATACCGTGCCGGTGAATGTGGACGCCATCGTCTTCTGGATGGTCTGGAATCCCGAGAAGGCCATCCTCGAAGTGCAGGACTTCACGCAGGCCATCACCCTCAGCGCGCAGACGGCGCTACGCGAATCCATCGGCCGGCACGAACTGCACCAGATGGTGGCCGAGCGCGAGATGCTCGGCAAGGAATTGCAGCGCATTCTCGACGAGAAAACCACGCCATGGGGCATCACCGTACAATCGGTGGAAATTCGCGATGTGCAGATTCCACAGGCGCTGCAAGATGCCATGTCGCGCGAGGCGCAGGCGGAACGCGAACGGCGGGCACGCACCATTCTGGGCCTGGCGGAAACGGAAATCGCCGAAATGTTCGGCAAGGCCGCGCTGACCTATCAGAACAACCCGGTCGCTCTGCATCTGCGCGCCATGAACATGCTCTATGAGGCCATCAAGGAGAAGGGCGCGATGGTGATTGTGCCGTCCTCCGCAGTGGAAACCATGGGACTCGGTGGCATGCTGGCGACCACGTCGCTAGCCGGGGCGAAGCCGGGGGTGGTGTGATGCGCCTGCTGGCGGTGGGCGCTGTCTTCTTCGCGGCCGCGGTCAGCACCGCGCCGGAGTCGCTCCAGATGGGGTATCTGGGCGGCTCCGGCACGGACGATTGCGACGGCATCACGCTCGACAGTGCGGGTGACATCTACCTCGGCTGCCATTCCGACTCGCCGGACTTCCCTCACTTGCCCGCCAAGGCCGCACCGACGTCGAACGCATCGATGGACGCGGTAGTGGTGAAGATTGACGCGCATACCGGCCGCATCGTGTGGGCCACGCGCACCGGAGGAAGCGATTGGGACGCCGCGGGCGATCTCGAGGTTGCCAAGGACGGGTCGGTCTACGTTCTGGGGCAAACGCAATCGCCCGATTTCCCTACCACTCCCGACGCCGTGCAGCGCAAGTTCGCCGGTCCGCGGCGCGATGTCTTCGTGCTGAAGCTCGATACCAACGGGAAGATCGTCTATTCCACGTTGCTCGGCGGATCGAAGAATGACGAACCTGGCGGATTCGCGGTGGCGGACGACGGCACGGTATACGTGAGTGGCTCCACATGGTCGGACGATTTTCCCGGTGTGCGCGCGGGCCGGTTTGGCCCCGGCGGTGTGCCGGATGGCTTCATCGCGCGCTTGCGTCCGGGCGATCCGGCGAGCCTGCAGACCGTCAGGATCGGCGGCAAAGGCCGGAACGCGATCGCCGGCCTGGCGCTCGACCGCGCCGGAAATCTCTTCGCCGCCGGGTATACCAATGCCGTCGATTTCCCGGTGAAAAACGCGCTTCAGCCGAAGATCGGCGGCGAGCTCGACGCGTACCTGATCAAGCTGCGCATCGCCGACTGGAGCTTACTCTTTTCCACCTATCTGGGTGGCTCGAAATTGGACGGCGCCGCCGCTGTTGCGCTGGATTCCGCGGGCAACCCGATCATATCCGGCACCACCGCATCGGCAGATTTCGTGACCACGCCAGGAGCGTTTCAACGACAGCTCCGCGGCAACTATGACGCATTCGTGACCAAGATCGACCGCGACGGTCAGCGTGTGCTGTGGTCGACGCACTACGGCGGGTCGGCGAAGAGCGAGCTGTATTATGATAGCGGCGGCATGGCGATCGACGACAGAGGCCGCGTTTGGTTCAATGGCATGACGGCCGCGACCGACCTGCCCACGCTTCACGCGTTTCAGGCGTCCTACGGCGGCGGAGACCTGGATGGATTTCTCGCCGCACTTTCGCCCGACGGTTCGAAGCTTTGCTATGGCACCTACATCGGGGGAAATCGCCGCGACCTGCTGGAGGGAATCGCAGTCGGAAAAGGCAAAGTGTACGCCTCGGGTATTTCCGCCTCGGCAGGGCTCCCGCAGAAGGGGTGGCACGTGCAAGCGGGTTACGGCGGGGGCCCGTTCGATGCGATTGTTCTCGGGATCGATACCAGGCTGCTACCGAAATAGATCCGCGACTTCGAGCGCCAGCGTACTGGCATCCAGGTCGGTGCGATTGCACAGCACCACGATCGTCAGCTTCTCTCCCAGGAACCGTTCGATCACCGTGCTGAATCCTCGCGTGCTGCCTTCGTGCCACATGCGCGGACGGTTGTTATAAGGATCGAGGAACCAGCCGAAGCCGTAGGCGACGGGCGTGCCTGAGTCGAGACGCGGCTCCGACCCGTCTGCGAGCCGCACGGCAGTCAACGCCGCCTTCATCTTAGGCTCCGTCAGCAGCGTGTGCCTCTCCAGCGCCTCATCCCATTTGATGAGGTCCTCGAGATTCGAGTAGATGCCGCCGTCGCCCAACGTTGCCGAGGTGGAACTCTGGTCGGTCTCCACAAACCTGTCCGCCTGTTTGGAGTGCCCGAAGGCGCGATTCACCACCGTGTTCTTACCCTTGCGATAAGCCAGCGTCTTGTCCATGTGCAGAGGCGCAAAGATGCGCTGGTGAAGGAACTCATCGAACGGCAAGCCCGAAACTTTCGCCACGATCAGGCCCAGAACCACATATCCCGAATTGCTGTACGCCCAACTCGTCCCCGCGGCGAACTTCGGTTTCGATTGCCGCTTGAGCAGCGTCAACACTTCATCGTCCTGAATCTGCCGGGACTCGGTCCACGGGCCACTCTCCATCAGGTCCTCATAGTCCGGCAGTCCCCCAGTGTGTGTGAGCAAGTGACGCACGGTGATCGTGCGGCCGTAGTCAGGGAAATCGGGAAAGATCTCGCGCAGCGTTTCGTCGTATCGCAACTTGCCGTCATTCACCAACAGCATCGTCGCTGTGGCGGTGAATTGTTTGGTGAAGGATGCCAGCCGGAAGTTCGTCTTCGCGTCGATGGGCGCCAGCGTTCGCAGATCGCACACGCCATACCCGCGCTGCGCGACGGTCTTCCCATCCTTCCGCACGAGCACCGCGACGCCCGGCGATTTGCGATCGGCGAGTGGAGAGAAGATCGCATCGACGCGCGATGGATCGGCCGCCATCGCGGTACTGGCGGCAATTAGGACTGCAGATACGATTCTCATGACTTCTCCTTCGGCGTCACTGTATAGGTTACTGCGAGACTCTTTCGCGCTGCGCAGGAATTCCAGACTCCGATCTCCTGAGGTCATGGAAGTGTATGAGCCCAGTTCGTGCCAAGACGAAGGCATTATTAGCCGCCGATGAACGCAGATGAACGCCGATAGGGAGAGTTTCCGCTTTTGATCGGCGTTCATCTGCGTTCGTCGGCCGCTAAATTTCTTCCTTCCGCAAAGCGGGCTTAGCCTGAATCCTTGCCGCGTTCAAACTGCTGGGGCGACTTCAGGAGTTCGGAGAGAGCAAGGCTCAACCAATTTCCCCAGCCGCTAACATTTGCCGGCGTGACTTCAGGAGTTCGGAGACTCCCCTCGACAGCGTCAGCACTCCCTCCGTGTTCTCCGCCACCCTGTGCTCTCCGGTTTTGACTTTGCGTTTCTCCGTGTCTCTGTACTACTAATTCTTCGTTTCTTTGCGGGCCGCGAAGGTTCTGCGCCGAACGTCCCCGGGAGGCCGCTAACTCAAGAGCTGACGGCCGACTCCAAAAGCTGACAGCTGAGAGCTGATGGCTGAAAGCTTGCGGCGAAGCCGCACTGTGTCTCCGTGGTGAACAAAAAGAAGCTTGCGGTGTACCACTAAATCACTTGAACCCAAAGCTACAACCCGCCTAGTGATACAATTCTAAGTCGGCGGCCCATTTGCAGCACCTCGCCATGCCATGACCTTGCGGGAAATCGATGAAGCCCTGGCAGCTTGGAAGAGCCGGTTAGAGGCAGCTGCGCAAAACCTGATGGACCTTCAGGCCGAGCCCACTTACCGGCGGCTCACCGGATGCAGCGGCGTATCGCAGTCTGCCATCGCCGGTATCACCGCGGCGAAGCTCGAGCCCGCCCTCCGTGAGTTCTCTCACCTCTTCGAGTGCCTCGATCTTCTGAAGGCCACCATCGAACGCGCCTCCGCACTCCGCCACAACCTCCCGACCCTCTTCGGCGCCGAAGAGAAACTGCACGAGATCGAAGACCTTCTGTGCAGTTCGTCGATTCGTCTTCCCGCCGTCGACGTTCCTCTCGAACAGCGCTCGCTCCTGGATGGCGCGACCAGCGACGTGTGCATCTCGCCCGCAGCATTGCTGGACGGCATGGTCAAAACGTTCCAGGCGGCTAAAGACGCCGTGATGGCTGTCGACAACGCTTGGAGCAATCTCGAACCGGCTCTAGCCGCGAGCTCCGCGCGCATCGCCACGTTGCGCACCAAGCCACTCGACGCCGCGCAAATCGCCGAAGTGGACTCCGCCAATCGTGCCCTCTCCACACTCCGCGCCCGAGTGAAGGCCGACCCGTTGGGCGCCTCCGCCGACCTCGACACGCACATTCGCCCCATCCTCGATGGCGTGGAATCGGCGCTGGCCGCGCGCGAACAGCTTCGTCGCGAAATCGAGCAGGGCCTGACCGCGGCCCACTCGCAATGGGACGCGCTCGTCCGTCTGCACGGCGATGCCGTGGATGCCTCCCATCAAGCTCGGCGCAAGATCGCCGGTGCGGAATCGCTGCCAGCGCCGATCGCAGACGGCCATCTCACAGGTCTCCACGATTGGCTGGATCGCCTGGAGAACAAATACGCCGAGGGCGTCGTAGACCCTGTGGCAGTAGGACTGCGCAAATGGAACGCGGCCGCCGAAGAATGCGCCGCGAAGGAGCAAACGGCGTTGGCCGCGAACCGCGCCCCAATCGAAACACGCAATGAACTGCGCGGCCGTCTGGATGCTCTGAAAGCCAAGGCGCGCGCACGCGGCGTGGCCGAAGACGATGCGCTGGCCGAGTTGGCGCGCCAGGCCGAAGGACTGCTCCATACCCGGCCGATAGCTCTCGACCGGGCCGCCGCCGCCGTCGCCGCCTATGAGAAATCTCTGAATGGTGGGCGCGAGCGCGCTGCCATTTCGAAGGAGCATCATTCGCAATGAACGGGGACCCCTGCCGGCAAAAAGGATGTTCGGGAATCATCGAAGACGGTTACTGCAACCTCTGCGGCCATGCCGAGCCGCGGACGGGGACGAGCGCCACTACCGCCCGCTCTGCCACCGCCGCCTCCACGTTCTCTTCGGCCATCACCACCGGAACCGGATCGTCTCCCGTTAGCCGTTCCTCGCCAGGCTCGCGCCGAACCAGCCATTCTTCTTCCCGCACCTCTCGCAAGCAGCTTGGCGCGGGCCTGATTAGCATTCCCGATCTGCCATCCACCGACCCGGAACGCGCCATCATGCTCGATCCGAAGGTGCCGGAACGCAAACGATTCTGCGCCGGGTGCGATTCTCCCCTGAAGCGCGAGGCCGGTTTCTGCGGCAAGTGCGGCATGAAATACAACTTCGTGCCGGCGCTCAAAGCGCAGGACGTGGTCGCCGGCCAGTACGAAGTGAAAGGCCCCATCGCGTTCGGCGGGCTGGGCTGGATCTACCTCGGCTTCGACAAACTGCTGTCGCGCTACGTAGTGTTGAAAGGCCTGCTGAATACCCAGGACGAATCGGCCGCGGCCGCGGCGGTAGCCGAACGGCAATTCCTGGCCGCGGTGAAACATCCCAATATCGTCGGAATCTACAACTTCGTGCAGAACGGCGGCGAGGGGTTCATCGTCATGGAGTATGTGGGCGGCAAGACCCTGAAGCAGATTCGGCGCGAACGCGGACCGCTGCCCGCGGCCGAAGCGGTCGCCTATATCCACCGCATTTTGCCGGCGTCCGCTTATCTCCACAACGCCGGTCTGGTGTACTGCGACTTCAAGCCCGACAACGTCATGATGGAGCGCGATGACGTCAAGCTCATCGACATGGGCGGCGTGCGGCGCATCGACGATACCAAGGGCGACATCTATGGAACGGTCGGATACAGCGCTCCGGAAGCCGGCTCCGGCCCCACGCCCTCGTCGGATTTGTTCACCATCGGTCGCACTCTGGCCGTGCTGCTGACGGACATCCACGGTTTCTCCACCGACCACATCTATACCCTGCCGAGTCCCCAAGAGGAGCCCCTGTTCGCCCGGCAGGAGTCGCTCTATCGCTTCCTGCTGAAGGCCACGGCACACGCCGCGGACGACCGCTTCGAATCGGCCGAAGAGATGGCCGAACAGTTGCTGGGCGTGCTGCGGGAAATCGTTGCCGTGGAGACCGGTACTCCGCGGCCCGCGCAGAGCCTGTTCTTCGGAGCCGACTTGCTCACTCTCGAGGGCGGCGAAGAGATGGCGCCCATCGAGCCGGACTATCGCTATCTGCCGCTCCCCGCGCTCGACCTGGAAGATCCCGGAGCGCGCGCCGTGAACCACGCCGCGGCGTTGACCGATGGGAACAAACGCGTGGCGGCGTTACGGCTCGCCGCGCAGCAGGAGCCCAAATCGCGAGAGGTTCGCCTGCGGCTCGCGGTGGCGTTATCGGAGATCGGTGAGTACCCGGAAGCCGGCGAGATACTGAAGGCCCTCGGCGAAGAAGACCGATGGGACTGGCGAGTGCTGTGGTATGAGGGTCTGAGGAAGCTCGCCGAACCGGACTATGCGGAGGCGCGCAAAGCGTTCGACCAGGTGTACTTCGATCTCCCGGGTGAGGTTGCACCGAAATTGGCACTGGGACTCGCCTGCGAGTTAGCCGCTGAACTCGACGTGGCGATCGAGATGTACGACCTGGTATCGCGCACAGACCCCGGGTATGTCTCCGCCATGTTCGGCCTGGCGCGCTGCCATCACGCCAAGGGGGAGCGCCGGGCCGCGGTGGCCGCGCTCGAAAGGATTCCGCCGTCTTCGGCGCTTTTCCTGCGTGCGCGCATCGAGTCGGCCCGCACGCTCATCCGGCAGGACCACAATGCGCCCAGCGCCGACGAATTGGCAGCGGCGTCATCCGTGGCGGAAAGCCTGTCGCTCGAGGGCATGAGCAAGTTCACCCTGGCGAGCCAGATCTTGGCAGCCGCCCTCAATCTGTTGCTCGCCCAAAAGGTGAAGGAAAACGATACCATTCGCCTGCTCGGCAGTCCGCTGAGGGAAACTCGCCTCCGCGCCGAATTGGAGACTACGCTTCGTTCCATGGCGCGTCTGGTAAACGGCGAGGAGCGAATTCACCTGGTGGACCAGGCGAACCAGGTGAGGCCGCGCACGCTGATCTGAGCGCCTTCAGGAGCCATCCCCAAATGCAATGTCCCCAATGCGCCGATGAGTTACCGGACGACGACCTATTCTGCGAGGCTTGCGGTACGCCCCTGAGTTCCACTGCCGAACCGCCGGCCTGCGTCTGCGGCGCACGAGCCAGTGAGATCGATGACGATGGCTACTGCTCGCGCTGCGGGCGTCGCGCACGGCGTCCGCCCACGGACCATGTGGAGACGGTGCTGTCGCCGATCTGCGCCGCAGTGAGCGATCGCGGCCTGAAGCACGCGCGCAACGAAGACCGCTTCGGCGTGCGTCAATCTGGCGCCGGTTACGCATTGGTGGTGTGCGACGGCGTGTCCTCCTCGCGCGAGTCCGAGCTGGCGTCTTCCGCGGTGGCCGGGATCGTCTCGGAATTACTGGCGGATGCGAAGGGCGATGGCGAGTCGGCGATGCGGCAGGCGATCGCTGCGGGGCAGGCGGCTCTGGCGGCGCATCCCGCGCGCTTCGGCGACGACAATCCGCCCTCGACCACAGTGGTCGCGGCGCTGGTGAAGGATGGCGGGGTGACGGTCGGCTGGGTGGGCGACAGCCGCGCCTATTGGATCGGCGCTGGCGGAGCGCGCCAGTTGACCAGCGATCATTCGTGGATGAATAGCGTGGTTTCCTCGGGCGAGATGACCGCGGAAGAAGCGGCGCTGCGCCCGGAAGCGCATTCCATCACGCGCTGGCTCGGCGCGGACGCCGGCGAGAATGCCATCGCCGATACGGCCGGCTTCCCGCTAACATCTCCCGGCGTTTTGCTGCTTTGCACGGACGGCCTGTGGAACTACGCCGCCACGCCCCAGGCAATCGCGGAGATTGTCCAGGAAGCGAGTGGGAATGGCGCGGACGCGCTCACCGTGGCGCGCAAGCTGGTGGACTTCGCCAACGCGGAAGGAGGCCACGACAACATCACGGCCGTTGTGTGCCAACTGCCGTCGCTTCAGTCATCTTCGGAAGTCGGCCGAGATGTCGGCTGTCTTGTGTGGCAGCCAATCCTGGCTGCAGGCGGCCTTTCAGGCCGCCCGGCTGGCTGGAAAGCCAGCCTGCAGGCAAGATTGCCTGCCACACAAAGCGACAGCGCGGCGCAACTCCCTCACGAAATCGGAAACCCAAATGCCTAACGACTTCAAAGCGGAAGTATTTCAGAACGAATATCTACCCGCCGGCGCGAGCGAAGTGCACGCCATCATGACCGTGACGGCCGGCGAAGGAACCACACCTTCGACGCAGGGCCGTTTATTCGGAATTCTGTGCGATGTGTCGGGCTCCATGGAAGGCGGCAAAATCGCGGCAGCCAAGACCGCCATGACCAAGCTCGTAAACATGCTGCCGCTCGATTGCAACTTCTTCATCGTGACCGGCTCGGACGAGACACGCCTGGTTTCTCCCGTGGCGCCCGCGACTGCGAAAAACCGCGAAGCTGCGGTCGCTGCCATCCGAGCCATCGCCGCCAACGGCGGCACGCGAATTTCCGTGTGGCTGCAGGCCGCGCTGGAGCAGTTTCGCACCATGCCCGGCGCCGTTCGGCAAGCCCTCCTGCTCACCGATGGCCAAAACGAGAAGGAAGACGCACAGGCGCTCGAGGACGCCCTGGCCGCCTGCGAAGGGCAATTCCAGTGCGATTGCCGCGGTGTCGGCACCGATTGGGAAGTGGAGCAACTGCGCCATATCGCCGGCAAACTGCTGGGCACCACCGATATCATCCCCTCGCCCGCGCAGATCGAAGCGGACTTCCGCGCGATCCTGCAAAAGGCGCTCGCCAAGACCGTGAGTGACGTCGCGCTCCGGCTCTGGACTCCGCAAGGGGCCATCGTGAAGTACTGCAAAGAGGTGAGCCCGGAAATCGTGGACCTCACTACGCGCGCGAAACAGACCAAGCCCCAGGTTCGCGAATATCCTACCGGCGCGTGGGGCCGCGGCGAATCGCGCGATTTTCATTTCTGCATCGAAGTGAAGCCCGGAGCGGTCGGCGACGAGGTGCTCGCAGGCCGCGCCAGCCTGGTGTACTGGCAGGACGGTGCGGAGAACAAGGTCGCCGAAGCGCGCATCCTCGCTGTGTGGACGGATGACGACGCCAAATCGACCAAGATCGACCGCACCGTGGCCCACTACACCGGCCAGGCCGATCTTGCACAATCCATTCAGGACGGCATGGATGCCCGGGCGCACGGCGACGACGACAAAGCCACGGCGCTTCTCGGAAAGGCGGTGAAGATCGCGCACGATTCGGGCAATGAAGCCACCGCCAAACTGCTGCGCAAAGTAGTAGACGTGGAAGATGCCGAAACGGGGACGGTGCGCCTGAAGGCGTCGGTGGCCAAGGAAGACTCCATGGCTCTGGAGACGCGCTCCACCAAGACCGCGCGTATCGCCAAGAGCTCGTAACGAGAATCCACATGGAGACCACCTACACCTGCCCGAAGGGCCATGCATCCACCGAGCCCGACTTCTGCTCCGAGTGCGGCGCGAAGATTCAGGGCGCGCATGCAGCGCCGGCCGCCCAGTCCGGCAATGGAAAATGTCCGGATTGCGGGGCCGATCGCGCGGCGGACGGCAGCGTCTTCTGCGAGGTTTGCGGCTACAACTTCGCGGCCGGCGCGCATGGCGAAATCCCCGTGGCGCCCGCCAGCGCGAAGATCGCGCCGCCAAAGGAAGAGCCTGCCGCCCCGCCGCCTCCGCCGAAAGGATGGACCGCGACGGTGGCCGTGGACCCGTCTCTGCGAGAGCCCGAGAGTCCCGCACCACCGCCGAAAGGATGGACAGTGAGCGTGGCAGTCGACCCATCCCTGCGCGAGCCCGAGAGTCCCGCGCCACCGGCGAACGTCGAGCCGTTCACCGTCAGTCTCGACAAGCCGGTGAGCCTGATCGGTCGCAGGAGCGAATCGCGCGCCGTCTTCCCCGAAATCGCGCTCAATTTCGACGGCGCCGTTTCGCATCGCCACGCGTTGCTGGAGCGCGCCGACTCCGGAGCGCTGATGCTGCGCGATATCGGCGCCGCCAACGGCACCCGCCTGAATGGCAAGGACGTGCCGTCGCTGGTCGACATGCCGCTGCAGGATGGCGACGAAATCACGCTGGGCTATTGGACCCGCATCACCGTGAAGGCGGTCAGCTAAGATGCAAAGCTTGATGACTCCCGCCGCGCCGCCGCGCTGGAACACTCTGCAAATTTTGAAGGCCAGCCGGATCGCCCTGATCGCGCTGGACGCGCTGTTGTTGATCGTGGCAATTGCCAGCGCTCATGTCCATCGCAACGCCGTCAAGACCGTCGGAGTGGACTCCGCGCCGAGCATTATCGCGGCCCAGCACATCAAGTCCGCACTCGCCGACATGGATGCCAACGCCGCCAACGAACTGCTGGGTGCTCCCGGCGGTTCGCCCGAATTCGTCAGGGCATATGAGACTAGGCGCGTGGAAGCCGCCAAAGCGCTCATCGCGGCGGCGGAGAACATCACCTACGGGGATTGGGAGCGGGCTCCCATTCAACAGCTTCAGGTCGGGTTGGGTACCTACGAGCGCCTCATTCAGCGAGCGCGCGATCTGCACGAGCGAGGCGACGCGCAGTTCGTCGTGGCGTATCGCGATGCGGCGGCCCTCATGGATCGAACGCTGCTACCCGCGGCAGACGCGCTCGACAAAGCCAACCACGACGTATTGGAGCAGACCTACCGGAGCGAATCCGGCGTGTCGTTCTGGGCGCGCGCTCTGCTGCTGGTCACCGGTCTTCTAGCGCTGGTGGCGCTGGCTGCCGTTCAGGTCTTCCTCTCGCGGCGGACCAGGCGCACCTTCAATCCGCTGCTGGTGGCGGCGACGGTTGTGGCGCTCGGAGCGCTGGGATACTCCAACGGCGCGATGACGACGGCCCATCGCCAACTCAAGGTCGCGAAAGAGGACGCCTTCACTTCTATCCACGCATTGTGGCGCGCCCGCGCGGTCTCCTATTGGGCGAATGCCGATGAAACCCGCTACCTGCTCGATCAGGCCCACGCTCCGGAGCACCAGCGCAACTTCTTGGCCAAGTCGACCCAACTGGCGCAGCTTCCGCCGGGCATGAGACCTGGCGACGTCGCGACCGCCGAACAGGGCAACGTTCACCCGGAAGGATTCTCCGGTTATCTGGCCGACGAGTTGCGCAACATCACATTCGACGGAGAGCGCGAAGCCGCGGTCGGCACGCTGCTCCGCTTCGAAGAGTACCTCGCAATAGACCGGACGATTCGCGGGCTCGAACAGGAAGGCAAACACAAAGAGGCCATCGCTCTGTGCATCGGGGCCAATCAGGGCGACTCGAACTGGGCCTTCGACCGTTTCGATAAAGCCTTAGACGCGACTCTCGCCATTAATCAGGCCGCCTTCGACGCCGCGGTGCACGACGGCCTGGCAACTTTCGATCGAATCGATCTGATACTCTCCGTGATGGCGGGGGCGATCGCCGTTCTGATATTCCTGGGCCTGGCCGTCAGGATTCGCGAGTACCAGTAGACGCGCTATCCTCTTGAGGAAAGGAATAAACATGAAATCCGCTCTGATTTTTACCCCGCTGCTCATCGCCGCGGTAACGTTAGCTTTCGCTGAGACTAAGACCGGGCAAACCGAATCGGCCACCGTTGGTGGCAAGAAAATCACCATCAAGTATTCTTCGCCCGCGGTAAACGGGCGCGTCGGCAAACTGTTCGGCAAGGACGGCAAGATCTCCACCGACCCGACCTACCCCATGTGGCGCGCAGGCGCGAATGACGCCACCGCCTTCCACACCGACGGCGATCTCGACCTCGGCGGGTTGGCCGTTCCCAAGGGCGACTACACGCTTTATGTCAATATCGCCAATCCGGCTGCCTGGGAACTTGTCGTCAATAAGCAGACCGGCCAGCACGGCACCGATTATGACGCCAAGCAGGATCTCGGCCGCGTCAAGATGACCATGAGCAAACCCGCGGCGATGGTGGAGCAATTGAAGTACACCGTCTCCAGCGCGGGCGGCAACAAGGGCAAGCTTGAGTTGGCATGGGAGAACGTGGCCGCGTCGGTCAATCTCACCGTGAAATAGGCCGGCATGCCGGAATCGCGCGGACAGTTCCCGGGCGGCGCTTCGGCGGGACTGATCGCGGCCAGTGTCGGGTGCCAGAAGAGTGAGCCCCCCGGGAAAAATGCCTAACATATTAGGCAAATCTCTTGAAATAATCAAAATTGCCTAATATACTAGGCATTGTGGCCGACCTGATCTCCCTCGGCGAGCAGATCGCCGAGCGCCGCAAAACGCTCAAACTCAGCCAATCCGCGCTCTCCCGCAAGGCGGGCGTCAGCCGCGCCACCTTGGACGCGCTCGAGAATGGACGCTCCAGCGAACTGGGCTTTTCGAAGGTCGCGAAACTGCTTGCCGCGCTCGGGCTCGAGCTGAAACTCCAGCCTGCCGGCTCTGAGCGGCCCACCCTCGACGAACTGATGCAAGAGGATCGCGATGATCAAAGTCTGGACCGACGCCGCTGAGTCCGGGCTGCTGGACCGTCACGGCGAGCGTGGCAGCACCTTCGCCTACCTGCCAGGCGTGCCGGACGGGCGCGCGGTGTCTGTCACCATCCCGGTGCGCCTCCCGTCCTGGAACGCGCCCTTTGGCCTGCATCCCATCTTCGAGATGAATCTGCCCGAGGGATTTCTGCGCGAGCGTCTGCGCCTGGCTTTCGCGAAGGCCACCGGCACCTTTGACGACTTCGACCTGCTGTCGATCGTCGGCCGCTCCCAGGTCGGCCGCATACGCTACACCGGCGACCGGGAGCAACTGCACGAGGACGTACCATTTCAGTCTGTCGATGAGATTCTCGAACGCCGGCGCGGCGGCGATCTGTTTCGCTATCTGCTGGAGAAGTTCGCAAGTTTCTCGGGTATCAGCGGGGTGCAGCCCAAGATCCTGGTGCGCGACGAAAAGGCTTTCGCCGACATGGAGCATGCCGGCGAGCGGCTCTCGCAGAGCTACCGGGGCGCGACTCATATCGTGAAGCTGTGGGAGCCCAACGAATATCCGCAGCTCGCCGCCAACGAGTACTTCTGCCTGACGGCCGCGCGCAAGTGCGGACTCGCAGTTCCTCCCTGCCGCCTGGCGGAAGACGGCATGGCGCTGGTCATCGACCGCTTCGATCTGCGCATGGACGGGACCTATCGGGGATTCGAGGATTTCTGCGTGCTCAACGCCCGCCGGACCGACGAAAAATATCGCGGCAGCTACGAGACCTCGGTGATGAAGCGATTTGCGCAGTTCGCCAATTCCATGAATGTCAACCAGGATCTGGAGAAGCTCTTCACCCTGATTGCGCTCAACTGCGCGCTTCGCAATGGCGACGCCCATCTGAAAAACTTCGGGATCGTCTATGACGACGTGCAAGGGGAAGCACGGCTGGCGCCCGTCTACGATCTCGTGACAACGTCCGTGTACCTGGCCAAAGACAGCCTGGCGCTGACGCTCAATGGGGCGACCAAATGGCCAACGGCCAAAGAACTCAGGAAGCTGGGCGAAACGCGGGCGGGAGGCACGCCGGCGAAAATCAGACAGATTCTGGAGCGCATCGACGGAGCGATTCTGGAGACATCGAAAGAGGTCCACGCCTATACGAAGGAGCATCCGGAATTCGCCGAGATCGGACAACGGCTCTTGAAGGAATGGGAAGGCGGCTCAGCTACCTCGCTACGCGGCTGATTCTCCGCCCACCTGTAGTCCGTGCGGAGATAGTCACTTCGATGGCGACAGCAGTCGGGACGATAGTTCGGCCCTCGGCGTCCAGCTTGGGAATACGACTGTGAATTGGGAACAAAGAACATTGCGTTTCCTGGCACCTCGTTCTGGCGATTGAGAATACCCAGTTTTCACTCTGTGCTCTCTTCACGGATCAAACGGAGCACAAACG
>Ga0182030_10008087_pt1 | contig 21834 bp, 16 predicted proteins | sample 812S3MmetaG_FD_121299 | JGI IMG/M metagenome (GOLD analysis project Ga0182030, IMG submission 121299) | Permafrost microbial communities from Stordalen Mire, Sweden - 812S3M metaG (Illumina Assembly) | ecosystem: Environmental > Terrestrial > Soil > Wetlands > Permafrost | place: Sweden... | reverse complement strand
AGGATGGCGATGCGCGTGTTGGCCTGGTAGTCGCCTACGTTGGACCGGCCGTTGATGTCCTCAACGTAGCCGGTGTCGGAAATGTAATTCGGCACGACGGTCGGCTTGGCGGTGGAGGGCTCGACCACCGAGGCGAAGACGTACTTCTCGTCGGGCGAAAGCTGCAGGTTCTGGGCGGTTTGCGTGCCGGTGAGAGCGAACGGCTTGCGTTGCGGTGGTTCGAGCTTCTTTTTTGCGTCGGCTTCTTCCCGCAAAGCCGTGCGCTCGCGGACGATTTCCAGCAGTTCCTTCTGCTCGTTCTTGAGGTAATCCTGGCTGGCGCTGCTGGTGGATTGTCCAGCGCCCGCGCCGCCGCCGCGCGCGCCTTGTGCACGTCCGCCAATCTGACCTTGACCTTGACCGCGACCCCCGCCGCCACCGCCGCGCCCGCCTGCCGGAGCGGCTGGCGCATTCGCCGCGGCGGGTGCCTGGATGTCGCTCATCTGCACGAGCATGCCGGAGTCGAGCGACATCACGTAGACGTTGCCGCCGCGCGTGAACCACACGCGCTTGCCGTCGGGCAGAAAATGCGGATTGGCCTCGGTCTCGGTAGTCTTGGTGAGCTGCTGGATTTTGCCGGTGGTGTTGTCGATCACGTAGAGGTCGCCCGAACTGGCGTACACCGTGAGGCGTTTGTCCTTGCTGGTATCGCCGACAGCGGCGGGCAACTGGCGCACCTCAGGCTCGGTGAGTTTGCGGAGTCCCGAGCCATCGCGGTTGGCGACGTAGGTGTCCATGGGAGCTGCTTCTTTGTCGGTGTACTGCTTCCACTGAAAGTAGACGTGCTCGCTATCGTACGACCAGCGGGGTTGCGCCGGCTCGAATCCCACCAGCGCCGGGCCGCGCATGATGTTGTCGACGGTCAGGGAGAACTGTCCGGTGGTTTGCGCCTGCGCGAGGAAGATCGCCAGGCCGAATGGGAGGATGAGTTTGCGGGTCAAGAAAGCATGATATCGCAATCCGGAAATTACGGAGAAGAGTAGTTTCCGGGCCGTCGCGGATGGAGTATCTCTTTGCCGGTGATATAACCCTCTTAAGCACCGGGGCTGCCGTCTGGTGTTAGCTGTGGCGGCGCGCCCTACCAAGCCCCCACCGAGCGGATTGCGTCGCGGAGTTTCTCGTTTTCGGCTCCGGTCCCGTAGTAAACCACGATTCCGTCTCGGTCGATCAAAACCGTCGTCGGCCAGGCCTCCACGCGGAACCGCCGCACTGCCTCACGGTGTTCGTCCCATAACGAAGGCATCGTGTACCCGTACTTCAGCAAATAGGGCCTCACAGTTTCGTTGGATTCGTCGTCTACTCCATACACGATCAAACCCTTGTTCTGCAATCCTCGGTGATACAACTCGATCGTCGGTAGGGCCTCGCGGCAGTAGGCGCACCACGTCGCCCAGAAATCGAGCAGCACGGCTTTTCCGCGCAGATCGCGCAGCCGAATCGTGCCCCCGTCAAGATCGCGCAGGGTGATGTCCGGAGCCGGTTTCCCTATAAGGGTTTCGGTCGCGCGGTTCGCCGCCTCTGTCCGATTGACCGCGTGCGTTGCCTCCGGCATGTACGTGAATGCCTCCTCAGAGATTCTTTCGCCTGTCTGAGCCACCGTGTACGTGGTTTCCCGCCGGGTCGCCGATCCAGGCGCGCTCCCTGGCTCATCTGTGATGTCCTTCCGTATCAGGTGGGTTCGATCGTCGATCCATAGTTCCTGCGTAACCCCACGCCCCAACCGGATCTGCACTACCGTACACTCGGCGGGCCCCAAACGCTCCTGGCGGATGATTTCAGGCGTACTGCGGCCTTTGTCGAGAAGATCATACAGAAAAGGACGCGCTACGGCGCCTTGTCCGGTTTTCACGTATTCGTTAGATTGCGGGTAAACCGTCCAACGAATCTGGCCACTCGCTATGTCGATCCTCGTTTCGGCCCCGCCTGTCAACTCTCGCCGCCACCGATTCGGCGGGGAGAACAGGACCGTCGAGTGCACCTCCGACCGGATCTCGCTCCGTTCGCTAGCCCGATGAACGATCTCCGTTGCTTCGAACCGAGACGGCGTCAGATTGCGGTATGCCTCGGCGGACTGGTGAAGTAATTCCCTGGCTCTCAAAGCGTCCGCAGCCTCGGACTTGGCAGTCTCGCGAGCGAAGAACTCCGCGCTGCCTTTGTCTTTGCGCCCGGACCCATCGCGATATTCCGTCACGATGCCCACCAGCAGCCGTCCATCCTGTTGTGGTACTAGCTGCATCCGCACGGTCGAAAAGCCGTGATCCCAATTCACGACCGTGATCCCATTCCACAGCTCAGACTCTGCCTCGCCCCAGTCGCAGTCGGACGGATGGCAACTGCCCCAAGCGTGCACGAACGTGTGCGCACTGTCACGCCGGATGATTAGTTGGGTGAGTTGGTCAGTCTGGAGATTCTCGTTGGCCCAGCTTCCGGTCAACCGACCGGACGGTGGCGTCTGTGCGAATAGCACGCCGGCCACTAAACCTAACAACGTATGTAAGTAGGATTTCATACAGTCAGAGCTCCGAATATCGAGGAGTAGAGAAACTTTGGGCCTATTCGCAATCGCATGGGGGGCAGATCAACAGCGGCTTGGCCCATTAGAGTGATGCCGCCCATCGTATTCATCCTGGTATCTCTTAATACTGATGCGGCCGTCGCCCAAAAAGTCTGAACGTCCGCGCGTCTCCCGGCATGAATAATTAGCACCGAGGCGTAAGCCCCTCTTTTGAATATCGAGACCAGCGGGATCTCGTGTGGCAGAAAGATGGCTCCTCATTGTGCAACCCGCAAGAGTTTCGGTCCCATCATCTGAAGCTCTTTCTTGGCTCGTGGTAGGGTCGTTCCGAGATCCGCAAGATTACGCCGCAACCCTAGCCTCAAGGGTGGCGTTCGTCCGGTACGAAAACCGTCACATACCCACTCATATACATACTAGACTGTAGGGAAGCCGTACCCGCGGCAGTCTAGGGCTGGTTCCTCCAGTTCCTTTGAGCGCTTCGCCAGCACAGAAGTTATGGAGTGCACCGAGATGTGCGGGCTCATGTGTACATCCGCGAAGTCGAAGGCGGGAGGAGCCTGGGCGAGGGCCACTGCCGCGAAGAGTATAGCGGAAGTGGCGCGCATGTTCCTTCGACACTTCTGACCCCACGAAGGCCTCCAACGCCTTTCTGTTGGGGCCTGATCCCCAGCTTCGCCGTAGCCCGTCTCTGGCGATATTGGTTTGTCGAGTGGCTGCTGGACTGACATAAAATGATCCTCTCAAACTAACGGAAGGCTTCGTCTTCATCCCCTGTGGGGAGGATACATGCGGCGCAAATGGAGCGTTCCGCCAGATGCGTAGAGTTTAGTCCGAACTCCGGATTTAGGCTGAATGATCCCCGTACGGTTATCTCTAAGCACAGTATTGCGTACTACATGATTCCTCAATGCTGAATCCTCGCCAGAGGAGGCGGTCCGAGATGTCGTCCGCGAAGCTCGTGAGGTCTCTATTAGTATTAGTTTCAAGCTTCCAAATGCCCGATACAAGCCCTTTTTGCGATACACTTATTAGTGCGGTGCTGTCTGACTTAAACCTCTGGTGCGTCGAGCGAAGGCGAAGCCCAGGGCCAACGCCCCGGCTAGGCAGATGCCAGACACGAAAAAAACAAAGGGTAGATCCCACGTAAGGCTTTCAGCGCGAGGAATGAAAACTCGGTTTGGCATAAGCGTTGGGAGCCGAGTAACGATGCAGACTCCAATTACCAAGCCCAGCAAGCCTCCTATGGCGACCTGGGAGCCGACCTCAAGGGTTGTGAGCCGGAACAGATCTAGCCGGCTAGCGCCAAGGGCGAGTCTGATTTCTACCTCACGCCCACGCCCGGCGGACCGCGCCATCACGAGGTGAACGATGTTGACGCGGCCAATAAAAGCAACGAATAGGAGGGTGGCGGCCAACGCGGCGAAAATAGCCGTTGCATCATGCCGCGATTCAACGTGTAGAGGTACCACCCGAACAGAATGAGAGCCGTAGGCGCGAGGTTGCTCCATCGACAAGATGCCGGCTATTCGGTTCACCTCGGCTTGGGCCGTCGCGAGCGCGACTTTCCGCCTCAGCCGACCGATGACGTAGAAATTGTTCCCTTGCGAAAACCGGCCTGAAACCTGCGGCAGAGGTATCCAGACGTCCGGTCTTTCGGGGAGCAGGGGCCGTGGAAACTCAAAGCTGGCGGGCATAACTCCAAGGTCGATGCCCCGTCACGGCGGGCCACCAGGTCTCGGCAGCGCTTCAAGAGAAGGGTATCGGCGCCGAGGAGTCCGCAGATAAGCAGCAAGAATAAGCCAGCCAAGGGTTTGCTGAGCCGGATCTCTCGGTGTATCCAACGCGTCTTAACCGTATCGGGCCGTACTGATGAGTCAAACATCTAATCTCCGATTTCACCGTTGCGATCAATCAACTATCAGCGCCTTAACGTTCTCACGACAACCTGTGCAAGTCAAGCTAATAATGTCCGACAAGTCAAAGTAACTTTCCTAGTGACTCACTAATCTTGGTGTACTTTGCCTTTCGGAGCAATAGAATGAACAACCTCGGCGAGGCTTTGTCAAAAGAAGATTCTCTCGACGACCGCTGTAACTCCATAAAACTCCATATGAGAATCCAGGATGTAGCGCTGGTACGAGGCGTTCCGTTTTCGCAGTTGCCGTTTGCAGCGCGGCACTCGTTCCATCAAGGCACAACTGAAAGAGTGTTCACTCAGACGCGCGAGACTGGTTTACGATTCGGTTCATCGGCGAGTCTTCAGAGAAGTTGATGCTTCCGCGCCCACCCTAGCAAGGGTTGAAAACTACATCGATGATTCTTGACTGGCAAATCTGATAATCAGTCTCTTACGCGGCATCGCAGGCCATGCGGGCATTCTGAAACTCGAAGATCGCCGGCACAAAAGCAAGAGCATCGCGGACCTCAAGAAAGAATGATATCGCAATCCGGAAATTACGGAGAAGAGTAGTTTCCGGGCCGTCGCGGATGGAGTATCTCAGTCTGCATGGCTCTATCCGCACGCAATCCACTTCGCAGCAAGGCGAAAGAAGCGACCCTTGGCAGCGTGATGGCGCACCTCGTTTGAGGTTGGTGAGAACGAGATTGCAAGCGTCATTACCAGGCGCAGCGTGGAGGAGATGAATCTCAAAGTGGGCGAGGATGTTGCCGCGTTTCTCAAGTTGACGGAACTGATGATTCAGAAGTAGTCCTGAGATCGGCCGACGGAAGCGGCAGCCCGACGGCGTCCTCGCCATCCGGAGTTATTTCTGTCTCGTCAAGGTTCCGCTGCGGCGAGTCTCCGTACCAGGTGCGGCGCCTTGCACAACGATGATGTTGCCTTGAAGGGTGCCGGTCAGATTCATGTCAAACTCATCCCTCCCCAGGACGCCGGGAATATCGGTCGAGTAGCGCTTCACGTGCATCGTGGCGGCGAGGGACCTTCCGTTTCGTGTGTACGTACCGATATAGGTAAAGGCGCTGTCTCCGCCCAAGACCTGTCCATCTTCGGTGAGCGGTACTACACCGGAACCAAAACCTTGCAGACCCGCAAATTGAAACGTCCAGAGTCCGACCATGGTTTGAGCATTATATATGGCCCAAGGACAATTCTGACAGCCAATTATCGGAATAAGAGAAACCCGTTCGGCGGCTGCTTGAAGTCGCCGGACATCAACTGGCCATCCTTCGTCACGGCGATGGAATGAAGGCCGTTCGATTCAACCGATCCCAGAACTTTGCCGGTCTTGCGGTCGAGCTTGACCATCCAACCCGGCGAGGGGACCGGCAAGTCGATCGGCTGCATCGCGGCCCAGACCACCTCGCCCTCCACTTGCACCGCATAGGTTCGACCTAACGGCCACTCGCCGAGATATTTGCCTTCCATGTCGAACTTTTCGATCCGGCCGTTCTCGCGATCGGCGACGTAGAGGACGTCATCCTTGTCGATGGCGATCCCATGCGGGAGATGAAACTGGCCTGGGCCGCTGCCGGGCGTTCCCCATTGACGGACTCGCTTGCCATCGGCGGTGTATTCGAGGATGCGCGCGTTGCCGTAGCCGTCGGAGATGAACAGGCGACCGTGCGGTCCAAAGGCGATGTCGGTGGTCCCGACGAAGCGGCTGTTTCTACCGGTGGGCTGCTCGCCGACTTCAATCCTCAACAATTGCTTGCCTTCGGGCGTGAACTTCAGCACGGTGGAACTCTCCGCGTCGACCGTCCAGACGTTGCCTTGCGGATCGATGCGGATGCTGTGCGGGGTTTTGTAAAGGCCTTTGCCCCAAGATCGCAGGATGCGCCCGTCCGGGTTCAACACTTCGACTGGGTCGGCTTTGTCGCCGCGGTGGAGGAGGTAGATGGTGCCGTCGCGGTCCACGGCGATCGAGGAGACCATGCCGAGCTCCCAGCCGTTAGCCGGCGGGTGGACGGTGAAGTTGACGGAGGTGAGGATTTGTTTAGGCGCCGCGTCGAGGAGGGCATGCAGTGCGGTGTCTGGCGATTGGGCGCTGACGGGGAGGAGCATCAGGCACGGGAGTGCCCTGACTAGTTTCGGAGACAGCTTCATTAATGGCAATGATAACGTGCGGGACATGCTTTAGCTTGGTGCGCTGGACAAGCTAAAGCATGTCCTACCTAAGATCACTGCAAGCGCACGTTATCCAGCTCGAAGGCGAATGTCCCCGTCTTGGGACCGGCGCACCAGACGATGGCCATGATGTCGCTGCCATCCAGGTCGCCGAAACTGGCGAAGGTCAGGGTGAACTGCTTCCACTCGGCCCCCGCGACGAAGTTCTGTGTCGCGGGGCGATAGCCCAGGCGCTGCGAGAAGAGCATCAACTGATAGGTCTGGCCGTCGCCCTTGGCCCAGAATTGGATGGCCTTTCGCGCCGAGAGATTCACCGGCGCCATCGGGGTGGGGCCGGGCGAAAACATCGCGCCGGACCACGGGTACGCAAAGCCTTGCGTCACCTCTCCCGTTACGCGCAGGGCGTTCTTGCTGCCTTCCGGCCCGCCGGGCACAACCTCCAGTTTGCCCACCGATTTGCCGCCGGCCATTTGGTCGGTGGAGACCATCCAGCCCGCACCGAATTTCGATTGCGGTGCGCCATCCTGCTCGAAATCGGCAATCAAGCCGGATTCCGACCCCGCCGGTGGCGCAGCGGTCTTGGCTTTCGTCTGGTCTTCCACCTGCTTGGCGACCGTTGCCTTCCACGCTTCGCGATCGATCGGGTGGCCGGCCTTCCAAACGGCCACGATGTCGCGTGTGAGTCGGATGTCGCCGGTAGGGTCGCCATTGACCAACACGAGGTCGGCTCGTTTGCCGGCGGCGATCTGGCCGCGATCGTCCAGATGGAATGCCGCGGCGGCTGCGGCAGTGGCGGCGTGCAGCGCTTCGACTGGGGTGAGGCCGGCGCGCACCAATAATTCCAACTCGCCGTGGATGCTGGCGCCTTGCGTAGTGCCCGGGTTGCCTGCGTCCGTGCCGGCGAGGATGGGAACATGCGCCGCCTTTAATTGCCGGATCGCTTCCTTGGCGCCTTCACAACCGATCTTTCCAGGCAGGCCGAAAGTGGCCTTCATGGCGGCCGTCGCGGAGGGAAGCAGGTAAGGCTTGAGCCGCGAATCGTCAGCTAATGCCGAATCGAAATCGGTGGCGCAAATGGTATTCAGGACGGTCAACGTCGGGATGACGAAAATGCGATGCGCCGCGGCCATCTTGCCGAAATCCGGCGTCGATGTCGCCCCGACGAACAGGTGTGCCAGACCATCCGCGCCCGCGTCGATGGCATCGAGCGCCTGCTGCAGGGAGCCGATATGCATCACCACCAGCTTGCCCCGCTTATGCGCGGCATCGGCCAGAGCTTTCAAGACTTCTTTGGAGAGCGTGGGCTTCGGCTCTTTCACGCCATACTCTACGGAGTCGTCGTAGACTACCTTGATGTAATCCGAGCCCTCGGCGATGCGGGCATCGACCCATGCCTGCGCTTCCTCGGGGCGAGTCAATGTGGGAACAGGCAGGCCGTACTCGGTGCCGTGGCCTCCGGGGGAAGTGGCGAGATAGCCGGCCGAGCGGAGGTCGGTGTAGTCGAGCAGTTTCCCTGCGCGCTGGTCTTTCTCGATGCGCGCGGCAGTGGCGGGGTCGGTGAACATGTCGAGGTCGGTGGTCACGCCGAACACCGGCGCCTGTTGGAGCAGATTCTCCTCGATGGTATGGGTATGGGCGTCGATCAGACCGGGGAGCAGGGTCTTCCCAGTGCCGTCAATCACGGTGGCGCCGGCGGGGCGGGGGATGGCCGCGCCGACGGATCGAATGATGCCTCCGTCGATGAGGACGCTGCTGTTCTCGAGGACGCGAGTTCCATCGAACACTCGGACGTGCTCGATCAGAGTCGGCTTGGATGGGGATTGCGCGGTGGCGAGCGTGGTGCAAACTGTACTGAAGATAACGATGAGTGTGCGGTGCATGATGCGGATGGCCTCCGGATACAGACTCGCATCATTACGGAATGCCCGGTAGTGAGGTGTGTCAGCAGCGCGCGATGACAAACGTCATATGGAGCCGGCCATTATGGAATCATTGTGCTTTCCCGACGACTTCTTCACGCCGCCTCGCCTAACCTGAAGCTGGCCGCCTCATGATTGCGGAACGGCCACAGCGTGACCGAGCTTCTATCATTCGATCGATCCCACGGCAGAACCCGCATCCCACGAGCCCATCCCAGATTCCATTGGAACTCACTATGAGCGCGTCTTACTCGTCTACGACTGAGCTTTCGGACGAGTGCTTGTGGCCCCGGCTCATGAATTGATGGAGGGCGAAGGGCACCTCGTCGGGATGCGTTGCACACCAGGTTACGAGGCGTTCGAGCTTGACGGAATCGTCAGCGATAGCGCTGATTTCCGCCAGTTCGGCGTCGATGATCTCCGGTTCTCGCATAGAATTTCTGGAATGAAACGTCAGGCTATCTGGGGTGGGTGGTGGGATTCGAACCCACGACCACCGGAACCACAATCCGGCGCTCTACCAAGCTGAGCTACACCCACCGCATGAAGGGGACTTTCCTATCGTAACAAGGCGTTGCCGGAGGTGCAAACGGCAAACAAAAAGGTCCGCCCGGTGCATCGACGCCAGGCGGGCCTTCCTCCTCCGAAGTTTATTCGTTAGCGGCGAAAATGTTCGTCGCCGTGGAAATCGCGGCCATGGTCGCGATCATGGAAGTCGTGGGCGAAATCCCGCCGCGGCGCAACCCGCACTTCCGGCGCGACTCTCACGACAGGCGGCGCCCAATACCCGGCCACCCAAACGCCGTTCGGCTCATAGAAGCCGTCGGTCCAGACAATATCCGGGCCCGGGGCAAGCCGGCCGAAATACGGCCACCGGCGCGGGGACGCCAATTCCGAATCGAACCGCTACATGCGGGGCGGCGAACAACCCGCCCGTCAGAAGCATCATCGTTGCCATTACCTTTTTCATCTTCTTGCCCTCCTTACGCCTGTCTGATATGCAAGGACCGTGCCAAACGAAAACCCTTGAAAATCGCGGGTTTGCGCATTACCGAGCGCTGCGGTGGTGGTTCTGCGCCGCCAACGTGGTGGGCTTCGGCCACCGGCCTCCGATTGACACCTCGCGGCTCGCTGCGAGAGAATCGCCGCAGTGCAACTGTTCGCAGTCCTCCTCCTCGCGCCCGCCATCGCTTTCGCGCAAAGCGCTCCGCCGCCGGCCGGCCAGACGCCCAGTACCGCGATCCGCATCGACGTCAATCTGGTGCAGGTGGACGCGGTCGTCACCGACTCCCGAAACCGCCGGGTAACCGATTTGCAGGCCGCGGACTTCGAACTCCTGCAGGACGGCAAGCTGCAGGCCATCACCAATTTCTCTTACCTTTCGACCAAGCCGGCAACCGCAGGCCCGCGATCCATCGCGCCCAAACCGGCGAAGGGCGATGTGCCGCCGCCCGCGCCGGCGTTGCAGCCTACCGATGTGCGCCGCACGCTGGCGTTTATCGTGGACGACCAGGGACTGGCCGGCGAGAACATTCCAAACGTCCGCAACGCCATCCGAAAATTCATCGACAGCGATATGCGGTCCGACGACCTGGTGGCCATCGTCCGCACCGGCGCGGGCATGGGCGCGCTACAGCAGTTCACCACCGACAAGCGCCTGCTCTACGAGGCGCTCGATCGCGTGAAGTACGGCATGAGCCGCGTCGGTGTCAGCAGCTTCGCGCCGTTGGGCTCGACTCCCGGCGGGCGCGGCGCACGTGCGGCCGCCGACCTCAATCACCTGCGCGAAGATTCTCTGGCGGAGGGAAGCCTGGGGGCGATTCGGTTCGTGGTCAACTCCATGGCTGGGCTTCCGGGCCGCAAATCGGTGGTGCTGTTCACCGAGAATATTCGCATGATCTACCGCGGCGCCACCGATGTAATGGTGGCGCAGGCGGTGCGGCAACTCAGCGATGCCGCGAGCCGCGCCTCGGTGGTGATCCACGCCATCGACCCGCGCGGCCTTCCGGATTTCAACATCAATGCGCAGGACAATACCGCGGGCGTGTCGCGACGGCGCGTTTCGCGAGTGCCCGCGCAGCGTGAGACCGAGATGATACGTACCGAGGAGGGCATGTTCGCTCTCTCTGAGGCGACCGGCGGACTGTTTCTGCACAACATCAACGATCTGGGCGATGCCCTCAAGAAAGCAGCCGACGACAGCGACGGCTATTACCTGATTGGCTATCACCCGGATGCCGCTACGTTCGAGAACAGCGACGGGCAGGCCAGGTTCCACCGGACCGAGGTGAGGGTGAAAAAGTCCGGTCTGCACGTCCGCTCGCGGGAAGGATTCATAGGGGCGCCGGGTGCGAACCCCGCCGAGCACACGCGCGAGGCGCAGCTCAATCGCGCGCTGCAGTCGCCCTACGCCGGATCGATCCATCCGCGCCTCACGGCGGTTTTCTCGAACGCGCGGCAGAACGGATCGTTCATCGCGGCCTGGGTGCACTTCGATGCGGATGCGCTGAAGTGGTCGAGCGAGCCGGATGGCAGTCATAAGGCGCAGGTCGACGTGGCGGCGGCGACGTTCGACGAAGACGGACTGGCGCTGGCCACGGTGGATACTACTTTTCCCCTCAGCTTGAACGCCCAACAATACGCCGACGCTGCGAAGAGAGGCATGGTCTTCGCGCTCCATGTGCCCGTCGCGAAGCCCGGTCCGTACCTGGTGCGCGCGGCGTTACGCGATCCGGCGACGGAGGGTAGCGGTGCGGCCGAACAGTTCATCGAGGCGCCGGATCTCGCGAGTGGACACCTGGCGATGTCGGGGATCCTGGTGCAGCAGGCGGGGCTGCCGCAGAACGCCGATGTATCGCAGGGTCCGGCGCCCCGCGTGGATGTCACGGGCGGCGCTGCGCGGCGCGTGTTCCAGCGAGGCGACGCGTTGGCGTACATCTACGAGATTCTCAACGCATCGGGCGGCTCTGGACAGCATCCCGAATTGGAAGTGCAAACCAGGCTGTTCCGCGATGGCGTGCAGGTGCTGACCGATAAGATTGCCATGAACGTTCCTGGCGAACTGAAGGATCTGCAACATTTGACGGCGTCAGGGCATTTGGCGATTGGCCGCGACATGGCGCCCGGCGAGTATCTGCTGCAGGTGATCGTGACGGACAAGCTCGCGAAGGGGAAGTTCAACGTGGCGGCGCAGTCGGTGGATTTCGAGATAGTGGAGTGACGTTTGGATCACCGCAGAGACGCTGAGACGCGGAGGAAAAAAGCAAAACTCTGGGAGGGCGCTGAGGGGGCAGAGAGCGCTGAGGCGAATGCTGGCGCCTCGCAACATCAATATCCGCACAATGAACACGCTTCTCCGGGACGATCTCAACGTCGAGCCTTTACGCCTGCGCCGGGTCAAGCCGCTCGCTCAGCGCTCTCAGCCACCTCCGCGCTCTCCGGTTTTGACTTTCTCCTTCTCTGTGTCTCAGCGCCTCTGCGGTGATTCAGCGTTTTTCGCCGGGAACAAATATTCCAGCATGCCGCCGAAGCGTGCGCTCCATGCTGCCTCATTGTGCTCACGGCCCTCGGCTTCCTCGTAGTGGAGATCGCAGCCTTTCGCGACCAACGCATCGCGCATCAAGCGCGCGTCGGCGACGACTTTGGCGGGATTGCTTCCCTCCGCGGTGCCCGTATCGAGCCACACTCGCGGGCGGCGCGCCGGCGTCCACGCTTCGATCAACGACAGTATGGAGTGCTCGTCCCACCACACCGACGGCGACATCAGCGCCAGTTTTCCGAACACGCGCGGATAGCGCAATCCGGCCGCCAGAGACACCAGCGCACCGAGCGACGATCCGCCCACGCCCGTATCGCCCGCCGATTTGCGCGTGCGATACGTGTGGTCGATGAACGGTTTCACTTCGCGCGCCAGCATCTGCGCGTAGCGCTCCGCTTTGCCGCCCTTGCGCATGTGCGGGTCGCGCGTCGGTGTGTATTCGGAGATGCGGCGGACGCCGGTGTTGTACAGCCCCACCAGGATGAGCGGCTCCACGCGTCCGGCGCGGATGGCCTGGTCCGCGATCGCGTCGGCGCGCCATTCGTTGCCGTAGAATGCGGTGGCCGCGTCGAAGAGATTCTGCCCGTCCTGCAGATACAACACGGGGTAGCGCGCGTCCGGCCGATCGTAGCCGGCGGGCAAACATACCAGGATGTCGCGGGGCGTGGAAAGATAGCGGGAAGGGAATCGGGAATGCCGACGGAGCCGGCCGTCGTCCTTCGCTCGTGGAGTCAATTGTTCAGTGTACGATATGATAAGTCCCTGCCTACATGCGTCGCGATTACAGCAAGTGGTATAGCCCGTCTTTGCACCGTGATATGGAGCTGTTGGCGTTCGGCCACGCAGGCTTCCCCATCGTGGTCTTCCCGACTTCCGGCGGCCGATTCTGGGAGTATGAAGACCGCGGAATGATTGGCGCGCTCGCTCCCAAGATCTACCGCGGTGAGTTGCAGGTAATCTGCGTCGACTCGGTGGATCAGGGATCCTGGTACAACAAGGGCATCGCACCGGCGGATCGTCTGCATCGCCAGAACGCCTTCGACGCGTACCTCACTCTGGAGCTCGCGCCGTTCGTTCGCGACCGCACCAGCTGGGGCCAGATGGGGACTACGGGCTGCAGTTTCGGCGGATACCATGCCATCAACTTCGCGCTGCGCCATCCCGAAATCGTGACGTACGCGGTCTCCATGTCGGGTGCGTTCGACATTCCCGCGCGCTTTCTCGAGGGCTTCTACAATCAGGACGCCTACCTGCATTCGCCTCTCGACTATCTGCCCGCCCTCGACGATCCCTGGTTCCTGGCGCGGATTCGGAGTAGCTATTATGTACTGGTGGTGGGCGACGAGGACCCTCTGTTCGATCAGAACGTCAAGCTCGCGCACGAATTCGGTGTGAAGGGTATCCCGCACGTTTTAGATGTTTGGCAGGGGTTCGGTCACGACTGGCTCTGGTGGCGAAATATGGCCCACAAGTTTTTCGTGGAATGAGGAGGAACATGGCCCGAATCGGCATTCTGTATGGCATGGAAGAATCGTTCCCTCCCGCGCTGGTGGAGCGCATCAACTCCATGGGCGTCGCCGGAGTGGGTATCGAGGGAGTCCGCGCCGAGCACCTGAAAGTGGGCGGAGTCCGCATTGCCGAGCCCAGCGGGTACGACGTCATCGTCGACCGTATCTCGCACGACATTCCCTTCTACCGCTCCTTCCTGAAAAACGCCGTACTCTGCGGCGCCAAGGTGATCAACAATCCGTTCTGGTGGAGCGCCGACGACAAGTTTTTCAATTACGCGCTGGCCGCGAAATTGGGTGTCGCGGTGCCGCCCACGGTACTGCTGCCGCATAAGTCACACCCGCCGGGGACGACTGGCCTCTCCATGCGCAACCTGAAATATCCGCTCGATTGGGACGGCATCTTCCAATACGTGGGATTCCCGGCGTTCCTAAAGCCGCACGATGGCGGCGGATGGCGCAATGTCTCGAAAGTAAACTCGCCTGAAGAGCTGTTCGCCGCTTACGATGAGAGCGGCGACCTTTGCATGACGCTCCAGGCCGGCGTGAAATTCCAGGAGTATTTCCGCTGCTACGCCATCGACCGCCAGCACGTCCACATCATGCGCTACGACCCCGGCGCGCCGCATCATCTGCGTTACGTGCCAGGCAATCCGCCGGCATCGCTACCGCTGCACCAGCGCATGGTCGGCGACGCGCTTACGCTCTGCCGTGCGCTCGGGTATGACCTCAATACCGTGGAGTTCGCGGTGGAAGACGGCATCCCGTACGCCATCGACTTCATGAATCCGGCGCCCGACGCGGGGCTGGAATCGGTGGGGCCCGAGAATTTCAAATGGGTGGTGGATCGCGTTGCCGAAATGGCCGTGGCCCGCGCGCTGGCTCCGCCTGAAATTCCGGAGATGCGCTGGGCGTCGTTCCTTGCGGGAGGCGCTAAATGAGCGCGCCGAAGCGTCCCAGCCTGACCATCGGAATCGAAGAAGAATACCAGACGGTCGACCCGGAAACGCGCGATTTGAAATCGCACATCAGCGCGGAGATCATTCAGAAGGGCAGAACCATCCTCGGGGAAGTCGTCAAGCCGGAAATGCATCAGTCGGTTGTGGAGATTGGCACGGGCATTTGTACCAATATTCAGGAGGCCAAGGCCGAAATCCGGGACATCCGGCGGAAGATCGTTGACCTCGCGCGGTCCAATGGCCTGCGCCTGTCGGCCGGTGGCACCCACCCCTTCGCGCATTGGGCGAATCAGGAGATTTATCCCGACGACCGCTATCGCATCATCGTCGAGGACATGAAGATGGTGGCGCGCGCCAATCTGATTTTCGGCCTGCACGTGCACATCGGCGTGGAGGACCGCGAGACCGCCATCCAGATCATGAATGGCGCGCGTTATTTCCTGCCGCATATTTTGGCGCTGTCTTCGAACTCGCCATTCTGGATGGGCATGGATAGCGGGCTGCGCTCGTACCGCTGCAAAGTCTTCGACAAGTTTCCGCGGACTCAAATTCCCGATGTGTACTCCAGTTGGTCGGAATTCGAAAACTACGTCGATCTGTTGATCCGCACCAAATGCATCGACAACGCCAAGAAAATCTGGTGGGACATCCGGCCGCATCCGCACTTTCCGACGCTCGAATTCCGCATCTGCGACATGCCTATGCGGCTCGACGAGACCATCGCCATCGCGGCGCTGTGCCAGGCAATCATCGCCAAGCTTTACAAGCTCCACGAGCAGAATCTGAGCTTCCGCCACTATTCCCGCTCGCTCATTATGGAAAACAAGTGGCGCGCCGCCCGATATGGATTGGAAGGAAAATTGATCGATTTCGGCAAGCAGCAGGAAGTGCCGGTGCGCCAGTTGATCGCCGAAATCCGCGAGTTTGTGAGCGACGTGGTGCAGGAACTGGGCAGCGAGAAAGAGATCGCTTACATCGACCGCATCTTGGAAGAGGGCAGCGGCGCCGATCGCCAGTTGCGCGTCTACCAGGAGACCAACGACTTCAAACAGGTAGTGGACTACATGATTGCTGAAACCGAACATGGCCTTTTCGCAGAGGCGGCAAAATGAGCGCACGTGAAGAGGCGGCAAAATGAGCGCACGTGAAGAGGCGGCAAAATGAGCGCACGTGAAGAGGCGGCAAAATGAGCGCGCGCGAACAATTGCTGGCATTGCCCTTCGATGAGGAGTTGGCGCCCGGGGCGCGCAACGCCGTGGTGCATTGTTTGCGGATTCGCCCCGAAGAGAAGGTGACTCTCATCACCGATCTTGCGTGCCGCGAGATCGCCGCCGCCTTGGCGCACGAACTGGAGAGCCACCAACTGGTGTTCCACGCGTGGATCCTCGAAGAACTCGCGCCGCGTCCGCTAACCGACATGCCGCCGGCGGTACTCGACGACATGGAAACCAGCCAGGTGAGCATTTTCGCCGTGCGCGCGCAGGCCAACGAACTGCGCACCCGCATGCAGATGACCGACGTGGTGAATCGCCGGCAGATGCGCCACGCGCACATGGTAAACATCGACCGCCGCATCATGGTGGAAGGGATGCGCGCCGATTTCGACGAAGTGGACCGCATCTCCACGCAGGTATGGCGCATGGCCAGCGCGGCGCGCGAGATTCGCGCCACCAATCCCGCCGGAACCAGTATCGTGGCGCAGTTTTCACCACGCCTGAAATGGCTCAAAACCAGCGGCATCATCAGCCCGCACAAGTGGGGCAACCTGCCGGGCGGCGAGACCTTCACCACGCCGGAGCGTGTGGACGGCACGTTCGTGATCGATGGCGTAGTGGGCGATTATCTCTGCGAGAAGTACGGCGATCTGGGCGCCACGCCGCTTACCATTCGAGTGGAAGACAGCCGCCTGCGCGAAGTCCAGTGCTCCAACCAGACGCTGGAAAGCGAATTCTGGAAGTACTGCCATACCGACGAATTCAGCGACCGCGTGGGCGAGTTCGCCATCGGCACCAACATCGGCGTGCACGACGTGATCGGCAATATTCTGCAGGACGAAAAGATCCCTGGCATCCACATCGCATTCGGCAATCCCTACGGCGCGCATACCGGCGCCGACTGGTACTCCGCGACCCATATCGACGTGGTGGGCCGGCAGTTCGATATCTGGATCGACGGCACGCAAATCATGCAGGGCGGAGCGTTCTTATTTGATACCCTCGCTGCGGCAAGCGTTTAATCGCCATTGGACGCCTGAAAAATACAGCCGCTTCCTCGAACTGATCGAGCAGCGCAGCGGCGTCGCCACGCAGTTTCGCCACAGCGAGACGCCCTGCTTTCTCCCCTCGGCGCTGGTCGAGAAGATGGCGCGCTATGGGCGCGAAATGGTGCAGCAACTGCTCGCCGACGCGGACTACCGGCGCGATTCCGAAGCGGCTATTCCCGAGCGTTATCGCGTGCCTAACGAGGCTCGGGTGCCGCTATTCGTGCAGGCCGATTTCGGCCTGGACGCCAATCTCGAACCGCAGCTCGTAGAGATTCAGGGCTTTCCTTCGCTCTATGCGTATCAGCCCGTGCTGGCCGATTGCTATCGGGACGCGTACGGGCTCGATGCAGAGTCTTCCACCCTACTCGGTGGATTGGACCTGGACGAGTATCACCGCCTTCTACGCCGTGCGATTGTCGGCGACCATGATCCCGCCAACGTGATCCTGCTGGAGATCGACCCCATGCACCAGAAGACGCGCTGCGACTTCCTGGTCACCGAGCGACTATTCGGCGTGCGCGCGGTGGATGTGCGCTCGCTCCGCAAAGAAGGCAATCGCCTGTGGTACGATCGCGACGGCCAACCGATACCGGTGGAGCGTATTTACAATCGCGCCATCGTGGACGAACTGGAGCGCCGCGCTATCGACATGCCCTTCGATTTCCGCGACGATCTGGAGGTGGAGTGGGCCGGACACCCGAACTGGTTCTTCCGCCTGAGTAAGTTCTCGCTGCCCTATTTGCGCCACGCCGCGGTGCCGCGTGCGCAGTTCCTCGACCGCGTCGATCGCGTCGAGAATCCCGAGCGATACGTGCTCAAGCCGCTCTATTCGTTCGCCGGCCTGGGCGTCGTAGTGGGGCCGACCGCGGCGGAGATCGCCGCCGTGCCACCAGAAAAACGAGGCCAGTATCTGCTGCAGGAGCGCGTGGATTTTGTTCCCGTGATCGACACCCCGGCGGGCAAGGCTAAGATCGAGGTGCGCATCATGTATATCTGGCTCGACGAAATGACGGCCGTGAACACCATTGTGCGCATGGGCCGTGGAGCGCAGATGGGCGTGGATCACAATAAGAATCTGGAGTGGGTCGGCGGATCGGCTGGCTTCCTCACGTAGGACATGCTTCAGCTTGTCCAAATAGCGGCGCTTGAAAAGCGCCAGTCTTGGGCGCACGAGACAAATCCCGCGGCGACCGGATTGTTCTCGATATATTTTGTAATTCTGCAGAACTCCTTTTCGTTTCTCACGAAGCGATCGTAAGACTCATGCTGCCAAAAGGCGCCCGTCCGCCCGAGCAGCGTGTTTGCCTCTTTGGCACTGCGGCCTTTCAGCCAATGCGTAATTTTCCGTGGATCCGTTCGAGGCAATATCAAAATGTGCACATGATTGGGCATGATGACCCACGCGCATAGTTCGTATAGAACCTTCTCTCGCTCGCCACTCACCAATATATCTGCGACCCGCCCAGCCACCCTCGTATCCTCCAGCCAGCGCGCCCCCCGAGCATGTGCGAGCGCCCGATCCTCCGCCGCGAACCTGTGTCCTGGCGTCGCGTAGATTACTTCGGGAAGCTCCAGAGGCAGCGTTCCCTCCAGACGCCACGTAATGAAAAGATATGCGTCGTCGGGGTGAAAGTGCGGCATGTGCCGGTAATAGTCCACTTAGATTAGTTCTTTGCGATCGCTTTCGCTCTCGCCAGATTTGTGGGCAAGCTAAAGCATGCCCTACCATGAAGTTTCATGAATACGCATCTCTCCTGGTATGGCGCGGCATCTACCCAGCCTTCCCCCGTCAATCGCATGATGGCGGCCTTCACCAGCACGTTTCGCGATGGCGTTGACATTAACCTCGGAGTCGGTTTCGTCAACGAGCGGACCATTCCCGTCGCTCTCCTCGAGCGCGCTATGCACGCCGTCGCCGCCGATCCCGTGACTTATCGTCAGGCCTTCAATTACGGCAGCTCGGCCGGGGCGGCGAACCTCATCTCCGCCATTCGCCGATTTCTGCTGCGCACGCAACTCGGCCAGCTCGACGCCGCCACGCTGGATCGCAATCGCCTCATCGTCGGACCATGCGGCGCCACCAGTCTCCTCGATGCGCTAGGTCAGATCCTCAAACAAGGCATCGTCATCACCTCCGACCCGATGTACTACATCTACGCCGACGCCCTGGAGCGTCAGGGCTTCGAAGTCCTGGCCGTCCCCGAGGATGCCGAGGGTATCAGCCTCGATGCGCTTGACCGGAAACTCCATGAACTGGGCGACCGCGCGGAGGAGATTTCATTCTTCTACGTGGTCACGGTCAACAACCCATCGTGCTGCATCTTGTCGAATGCCCGCCGCCGCGCGCTCTATGACGTTGTCGCCAAACTCTCTCGCAAACAGGGCCGGCGCATCCCCATCTTCTTCGACCTGGCATATGAATGGCTGCTGCACGACCCGCAAATGGAGCCGCTCACGTCGATCCTTCCGTATGACGACCTCGCGATCGCCTACGAAATCGGCACGCTCTCCAAGGTGATTGCGCCGGCACTTCGCATCGGTTATCTGCTGGGACCAGACGGGCCGTTTCTCCAGGCGATGGTTCAGAAAACCAGCGACACCGGTTTCAGCGCACCGCCTTTCGTGCAGGAAATGGCGGCATATATTCTGGATCGCGGCATCGAAGAGCAATTGCGCGCCGTGAATGCCGGCTATCGCGAAAAGGCGCTGGCGGTGCGCGCCGGTATCGAGCAGCAGCTCGGGCCGCACCTGGCCGATTGCCGCGGCGGCAGCGCCGGTTTCTATTTCTACCTGACGATGCGCGAAATCGAAACGCACCCCGCATCGCCGTTTTTCCAACGTGTGGTGGAAGCGCCTGGCGGACTCCCGCGCATCATCTATATACCGGGCGAATATTGCGTCCATCCGCGCGGCGAACTGTCCGCCATCGGCCGGCGGCAGTTGCGTCTCTCGTATGGTTTCGAAGATACCGGCACCATCCTGCACGCGCTCGCGCTGATGCGTGAGGCCATTCCGGGATCTGGTACGCTAGTCAAAATATGAAGCGGTTGCCTGGGCTTGCCCTCCTTTGCGCTACGGCAGCGCTGTTCGCCACCGAGCCGAATGACGCTACCAAACGCTGGTGGTTGCACGTCCTCGCACTGGCCAACGACGGCATGGAGGGACGCGACACGGGCAGCGATGGGTATCGCAAGGCCGAGCGCTACGTCACGGCGGAGTTTGCAAGAGCCGGGCTCAAACCCGCCGGCGAGAAGGGTTATGCGCAGCCCGTCGCTCTGCATGAGGTGCGATTGCAGACGACCGAATCGACGGTGGAACTGGTACGGCCCGATGGCGTGACCAAGCTCGCATGGCTGCGCCAGATCAGCGTGCCGGCGCGTTTGGGACTGCCGGAAACTCTCGATGCCGAGCTGGTATTTCTGGGCGACAGCCCTGCCGCAGGAACCACGCCGATCGACCCGCAGGGCAAGATCGTGGTGCAACTGCCCGGCCGGCGGCCCGCGGCTCCAATTCCGGGCATCGCGGGCACGATCGCAATCGACACCACCACCGGTGCCGAGCCGCCGCACTGGCCGGTGCCTTACGCGGTATCGATGAGTCTCGCCGAAACCCCGCAGCGTCCGCCGGCCAATACCGCGCCGTCGTTCCGCTTCAATCCGGCGTTCGCAGAAGAGCTATTCCGCGGCTCCGGCCACACGTTCGAAGAACTGCAGAAGCTCGCCGTTGAGAGCAAACCACTGCCGCAATTCGCAATTCCCTCGAGGCTGCACGCGACGATGAAGCTGACCGCCGCCGATCTCACGTCCGACAACATTATCGCCATGCTCCCGGGTTCAGACCCCAAACTGGCGGACGAATATGTGGTGGTATCGGCGCACCTCGACGGCTACGGCATCGGCGAGCCGCGCAATGGCGACAAGATCTACAACGGCGCATTCGACGATGCGGCCTACGTCGCGACGCTCATCGACTTCGCCCAGAAGCTCCACGAATCGGGCACGAAGCTTCGCCGTTCGCTGCTGTTTCTGGTGGTCACAGGAGAAGAGAAGGGGCTCCTCGGTTCGAAATACTTCGCCGCGCATCCCACCATCGCGAAAGAGAGGCTGGTGGCCGATGTCAATCTGGATCAGTTGCGGCCGCTCTTCCCGCTGAAGACGCTCACGTGCATCGGCCTGGGCGAATCGAACCTGGGCGAGACCGTTCGCCGTGTCGGCGCGGAGATGAACATCGGCATACAGCCAGACCCTGAGCCCGAACGCCGCCTGATCCAGCGGTCCGATAATTTCAGCCTCATGCAAATCGCCGTTCCGGCGGTCGGATTCGTCTTCGGATACACGCCGGGCTCTCCTGAGGAGGCCATCTATCGCCGCTGGTACGCCGAGCGGTATCACAGTCCCGCGGACGACATCGATCAGCCATGGGATCCGCCCGCGGCGGCGAAGTTCAACGAGTTTTTCGCGAAGGTGGTGGAGACGGTGAGCAACGCCGACGAGAAGCCCAAGTGGAAGCCCGGCAGCCCATTCGCGCACGCGGACGTGAAGTAGCGATTAGGCGAAGAGAAGTCGCCCTTTAGGCTCTGGGATGGGACGCCCCAGTTCGCGGGCTGTTTCCAGCCATTCCGCGATCACGATTTCGACGTTCGACAGCGCTTCCTGGCGAGTAGCGCCGTCCGCCGCGCAGCCGGCCAACTCCGGCACTTCCGCGATAAACGCGTCGTCCTCATTGTTCCAGTACAGAATGATTTCGTACTTGGTCATCGTCGCGTAGTCCGGAGATCGTATTCAAGCTGCAGCCCCAGCCAGAATTCGGCCGATGTCCCCAGGTAGCGCGCTAAGCGTAGCGCAGTGTCCGCGGTAATGCCCCTGCGGCCCCGCACGATGTCGTTGAGGCGAGTCGCGGTGATGTCCAGTGCCTTGGCGAGCCGATTGACGCTCATGCCCAACGGTTCAAGAATGTCCTCGCGGAGAGTCTCTCCGGGGTGAGGTGTTGGTATCGGAGTAGGCATT
>Ga0182030_10008083_pt1 | contig 21840 bp, 26 predicted proteins | sample 812S3MmetaG_FD_121299 | JGI IMG/M metagenome (GOLD analysis project Ga0182030, IMG submission 121299) | Permafrost microbial communities from Stordalen Mire, Sweden - 812S3M metaG (Illumina Assembly) | ecosystem: Environmental > Terrestrial > Soil > Wetlands > Permafrost | place: Sweden... | reverse complement strand
CATCCCCACCGCCTATTCTAAGGCGGCATACGGTGAGAGAGCAGGCATACAACTCCGCCCCATCTACTCGCCCTGCCGACCGAGTAGTACCGAGGAGAATGAGAACGGACTATGCGAGTGAGGCTGCTGTGCATGCTCCCCTTCGAAGGACACCACAAAGATCAGCTTCTACACGACAGCCTCCGAGGCCGTCTGTTCTTGCTGGATTAGGAGGTGCTGGAAGGGGAAGTAATAGGGTAAATGCATGGAGAACCTATGTCGAACCTGGAGAACCTGAAACGCCAGCCGAGGAAGTGCTGTCGATGTGAGGAAGATTGCTAGAAGTCGAGCAAATCGATTATTTGCCTCAACACAGTAGTTGAGGGCCAGCTTTGCACCATAGATAATATGAGGCGGATATGAGAAGGAAATAAACCCTGCTAAGCCATCAAGGTGAACATTCCGCAATCAAAGCCGCGTTGTGCTAGGAACTATGGCATATTCAAATGACTGAGCCAATTTGGGGGTCTGTATTTATCTGTATATTCTGTGCTATATATGATACCATAACGATTAATGAATAACCTCGAAAACCAATTGTCCTCTCACTAAGTTGTCTCACATTTGACTTTGAAATTGTTGTTTGGAGCGCACAGCCACATATGACGATGGACTGCCGGGTATCGGAAGTGATAACGGTGACTGAAGCGCGTGCCACTGCAAAGGAAAACAAACGTCTAGAACGATAACGAATACATGTTCCACAGCTGTAGAACTATGATTCAGATCAGACACTTCAATCATCCTGCACTTCCACAATGGTATCCTGAAATTGCCAGGAGCACCTCTCAATCTTAAACCGCTCTCCGAGGTACCCAAATATAGCAAACAAAATGCTCCTCGTGCATCAAGCCGGCAGCGTCAAAATCGGAGAAGTAATAAGGTACACAGTTACTTATACACCTGCACATGATCGGATACTTCCCTCGCCCTCCCATCTCCATCTCAAAATCAAGAACACCTCCGCGATAGCCCTCCGCGCTGCCTTCGTTCACGGACCATATACGTTATACGCCGCAGCCTACCCCTCCACATTCAACCCAAACTCGAAATTCGAGAACCCGCGGCGAGATGGTGTACCAGAATTTGAGCCTAATCTCAAAGCAGGCGGTTCCTTCTCCACTGAGCTCGTCGTGCCTGAAGATGTGCGAAAGACTGCTGGAAGCGCAGATAGAAATGGCAGATCGCCAGGCAGAGAGGAAGATGTAAAGAGCGTTAGTTGGATTATTGAAGTTTCCTCACAGGTTATATTCTCGACCTCTGCCGCGGTGCATTACGAGGTCCTGCTTGCGAGAGATGAGAAGAGCTTGTCGTTAGGGTTTGCGCCTTTGATCACTGGAGGCGTTGCCCCAGCGCCAGGTCAAGTGAGTGATCATCAGCAGAGTCAGGGAGCGAAGGATGGACACCACAAAGCGCAGCCGAGGGGAATATATTCGAAGGCGATCAGGTTACGGGTGGATGATACTGCGAGTTTATGGAATACACCGAAGATGCCGGAATGGGACGATGCGGGGAAGGAAAGGGCTGGGGCTAAGAATAAGGATGCTCCGGTGGAAAAGGCGATGGATGATAAGGAAGATAAGAATTCAGGACATAAACCAAAGAGGCAGAAGAAAGTCCATCTAGTTGTTTTAACGCATGGTTTACACAGTAATTTGGGGGCAGACATGCTCTTTTTGAAAGAAAGCATAGATGCTTCGGCAAAGAAAGTAAAGGCAAAAGCTCAGGAGCGAAGGGCGGCAGAGAAGCGTGAGAAGCAAGAGGCGGCATTGAGAGGAAGAACCAAAGACGACGCTGAGGGAGGAGAGGCTAGCGACGCTGCAGCGAATCAGTTGGATGAGGATGGGGAAAACTCGGAGGACGAGGAAGAAATCATCGTGAGAGGGTTCTCTGGAAATGCCACACGCACAGAAAGAGGTATCAAATATTTGGGCAAAAGATTGGCCAAATATGTTCTGGCAATGACCTACCCAGACCAGCCATATCGGCCTGTAACGAAGAAGACAGCAGCTGAGTCGCTCTCCCATGCTCTAAAGCCAGAGCAATCGAGATCACAAGATGAAGGAACACCAACCCATCATCACAGCACTATCGAGAAAGAGCCCTATCATGACAGAAAGCTACCCTATAAGATCACGAGTATCAGCTTTATTGCTCATTCTCTAGGTGGTCTTACACAGACATATGCTGTGGCGTACATCCAAAAACACTCTCCCCAGTTCTTTGATATCATTGAACCCATAAATTTCATAGCTATGGCTACGCCTTTCCTGGGCTTGAGCAACGAGAATCCACTATATGTCAAGTTTGCTCTTGACTTCGGTCTAGTCGGTCGAAGTGGGAAGGACCTTGGATTAACATGGAGAGCACCTACGATCGCTCGAAGTGGATGGGGTGCTATTGTAGGCGGTATTGGCGAGAGTGCTTCGAAGAAGCTTGAGGGGGAAACACCACCAGAGTCGAAACCTTTACTACGGATCCTACCGACTGGTCCTGCACATGTTGTTCTGAAGAAATTCCGGAATCGGACTGTTTATTCTAATGTGGTAAACGACGGCATCGTTCCTTTGAGAACTAGCTGTCTGTTATTCTTAGACTGGTCTGGACTGGGCCGGGTAGAGAAGGCCAGAAGAGAGAACGGCCTTGTTGGCACGATGGCTGAATGGGGCTGGGCGGAGATCACAGGACAGAATTCGAGTTCCCCCATGAGGCGTACTTTCTCCGACACAGCTTCTAGTGAAAACGAAATGGGGGATAATACTCCAACCAGGCAAGGTCATGGAGGTGAGGTTCCTCAACCTCCTCCTTATGCCACAGATGAAGATGATGCTAGAAGTCTCAAAAGTACCCCCGATGAGCGGCCCAAGTCTGCTATCTCATCTTCCGGCGAGCACAATGAATCAAGCGTTCCTACTCCGAGCTCGGCGACCTCGAGTAATACTGGACCGCTCGCAAGTCTACTAGGTCTATTCAAGCCAACGGCATCTCCGAAGCCACATAACTATCTTCCGAAACACTCCAAGATATACAAGCGTAGTCAAACTCTAAAAGTAGAAAGCAACAGTTCTAATCCATCAATATCTACGCAAGAGTCATCACCGCAAGGGCAATCCAAGGCTACTGCTGGAGATTCTGATCATGAAGACTTTGATCGACTATCAGCCCCTCCGAAGACTACATTCTTCGAATCAGCAGGCGATCTCCTTAAACCTCCTTTACCTCCGGTCGATTTCCTAATTGATCCCGCTTCTCGGCCGCGAACCATATTTCATGATCGAGTGTATCATCCAGAAGATATCCCTCCGCCTCCGCTCAAGAAGCGGCCTACGAACTCTCTGTCACTCCGGCGACGTTCTTCCTCTAACATCACTACCACCTCGACGCCAAAAAGTGTCGCACCGCCACACACCGACAGCACCCTCTCTTCTCGTGACTATGATGATACGAAAAATACAAACCCAGACAAAGATCCGCACGAGGTTGTCGATGGCTCAGCAATGAAAGTTGAAGAGAAGATTGCCAGAGCTTACCACCGCGATCTCTCATGGCGAAAAGTGCTAGTGAGATTAGAGCCAGACGCACACAACAACATGGTCGTACGACGTATGTTCGCAAACGCCTACGGCTGGCCCGTTATAAACCATCTCTGCGATACGCATTTCGGCGACTCCGCAGCAGCTAAAACTCGAGACGACGAAGAGAGCAACCGAGAACGAGCAAAAGAAGGCAACGAAGCCCCGGATTCTATAGGTGGCGAAGTCAATGAGTCTGAAGACGACACCATCCAACCTATCCGCAGATCTGACAGGACGGACTCGGAGAATCGGGAGGCGTCAGATGCAGTCCCGGCGTTGAAAACACCTAGGCCGGGAAGTTTGGGGAAAGCACTTTCTGGACAAGCGATCAATATGAAGAGGCCGACTATTGAGAGGGCAGGAACGGAATCTGAAGGCTGGAGTGAGAGGGATTGGGCGGATTCGGAGGTTGATAGCGATGAGGAAGATGCGAAGAGTGAGAAAAGGAATTCGGGTGAGGCTAATAAAGGATGGAGTTGGACCGAAGCGATTGCTGGAAAGGGAGCCACGAACCCGAAAGGGACGGATAAAGCATTGATTGATGAGTTTTTAGGAAATAAGAAGCATGAGAGAGCTCATGATGAGGTTGATTTGCAACTGGTTAGTGATGCTGCTGCAGCGAGGGTTTTGAGCGGTGAGTCGGCGGGTGTGGGCGTTGGACTAGAATCAGCATTGAGTAAGGACAAGAAGGCCGGAGTTGAGGGAGAGCATATTAGATCATGAAAATGTTTAATGCATAATGATAAGATTATATAGCATTTTGGTTAGATTCGAATATACCACAGACGTCAAATATTTTCACTGCAAATATTTTCACTGCAAATATTTTCAAACAATAAACAAACAAGCTTGTATTGAACTTTTCCAGACAAGTAAGCTGATATCTGTATCTAAGCCTTGTCCTCCACCTTCCTCGCTCTATACACATCCCCCGTCCTCGCAATCTCCTCCTCTGCATTCTTTCCCCGTCCCTTCGCCTCCAACTCCCTCACAAGCGGCAATACCTTCTCCCCAAAATTCTCAATATCATCCTCATAATGCAAGAAAGCCAACAACACAATATCAATCCCCAAACTCTTCAACAACAAAATCCGATCAGCGACCTGCTCTCTCGTCCCAATCAACTTCGTCTTAAACCCATCGTTATACTGCACCAAATCCTCAAATTTACTATCCGCCCACATTCCCTTCTTATTAGAAGTACTCGACCCAGCCTGTTTAACAGCGTCGCCAAATGCTTCGACGGCTTCGCGGTCGGCTTTTCCTTGGATCTCGGCGAGGAGATTGATGGCTTCTTCTTCGGTTTCTTTCACGATGCAGAAACCGTTTACCGCGAAGTGGATTTGGTCTTCTCGCCCTAGTTTGCGGGCGCGTTCTTTCACATCGGCGATTTGTTCTTGGAATCCTTCAAGTGTGTTTCCGTTCATGAAATAATAATCGGAAGCGTGGGCGCCGTTATCACGCGCATCGATACTGTTGCCTCCTTGGAAGATTAGGGGGTGCGGGCGGCCGGGGAGGGAAAGGGGTTTGGGGGAGAGCGGGTAGTCGTGGAATTGGTAGAAGTCGCCTTTGTAGGTGAACCTATCGGTGGTCCAGATGCCACGGAGACATTCGATAAATTCTCTGCTGCGCCGGTAGCGTTCGGCGTGTTCGAGCCACCATTGTCCGATGCTGGTGAATTCGGCTTTGAACCAGCCGGATACGACATTGACGGAGATACGGCCTGGAAGGGTTTATAGTCAGTTCTTGAAGTCTTATATCAGTAAATAGGTGCACACCCCCGGTGTAGTGGTCGATACTGGCAATTTGTTTGGCGGCGACAGCGGGGTTCCAAGGTCCGGGGAGGAGGGCGGCGATGACGTTCAGCTTCTTAGTATTGTGGAGAAGAGCTTGAGAGAACGAGACTGATTCATGTTGGTTTTCCTGAAATATATTTTTTAGAACCAGTTCATATAGAGCTCACAGTGAACCCCCCTTTTATAGCTTATGGGACTTACAGCTCCGTAACCTGACATGAATCGAATTTGAGACAATGCATATTCGAAGCCGACGTTCTCTGCGGTCTGAGCATATCTCACATTGGATTCATAGTCCCACCTGTTTGAGGTGAGCTACTCTTTATGTCAAGACATACTAGACTGGACTCACTTGGTTCTCTGTGGAATCTTGGAGATAACCAAACCTCCGGAGACATTGGGAACCCAATACGCAAACTTGACGCGGTCTTCAGCAGCATTGACATTCTCAGGAGCTATGAAATGATGGCCGTTCGTGTGTTCATGGTCCAAAACAGCACCGCTGCCTGTTGCTTTACTGGTTGTAACTGACATTTTGGTATCTGATACACGAGCTCGCTTGGAGGGTCTGGAGGACATTGTGAAAGAATAGGAGCAATAATTATACGATGATGAAAATGGCTTGGTGACAATGGCACAATCTTCGTGTTAAATTTGCAGTATGAATGGAAGGTAAGATTGAGAAAAGAAACGTTAAAACAGAAGATTCAATCCTCTGCTAAAGCTGTGTTGGAGCTCCTTCGAGACCACCCCACTAAACACGTGCATCAGATAATACTGCCGTTCACGATCCGTTTATGCAGTCCTACATCATGCATTCGAAGAGCTAAAAAGACCAGGTTTCTAGCAGGGAGGGAGGTATGGTGCAATTTCGAGCTACGATGAGCAAGATCTCTCAGAAAGGTTGATTCTAGGATGATCACTTGAAGGGCATGATCCGGCGTGGGCTTGGAATATAGTTCGGTAACACATGGAAAGGAGAAATAATGTGGTAGGAAATATATTTTAGTATACTAGTTAGGTAGTATACTATTTATTATCCTATTTTGTATAGCGAAGTATGGTAAGATCTTCGGCTGGATGATGTGCTGATACGTGGGGTAAGCTACGAAGCGAGGGCTAAAAGAACTACTACCTACTAGTAGGCCGCATTAGGTCTAGCGATGTACCCGCCGAAAGTCTCTTCTTTGCAACTACACCGCAAGGCTATAAATCTCCACTACAGCACATGGTATTTACCCTCCAGCATACGATGTCTATATCCAGCTCCTTCTATGTCTATGTAGCTATTGATGTCTATTGAGCCTTCTCTACGTTCTCAAGGGGACAACAATCCGAGGACCGTTCACTGATCCGTCTCTCAGCCTGTCCAGAGCAGCATTAATACCTTCTAAACCTCCTTCGGCAACCTCTATATCAGGTGTCGAAAGAAGCTTTAACTCCAAGAGCTTCTCGAGCCAAATCATTAAGCCCTCTCCGACCTGAGGGGCTTCGTGAAAAGATTTTATAGGTACCGAGTGGTAAACCACAACTTCTTTTGGCTCCTTTGGCAATCCTGTCAAGCCCACAAGATGGGCCCTCTTAGCATGCCTACCCTTCTCTATTTGCATCGCCTCAGTAAGGAGAGCTGCACTTTCTTTCCCTCGTGTGTCTAGCGCGAAGCGCAGCCTCCCTTTTGTGACACCCTTCACGATGGCGATGGCTCTTTCTTCATCTAATCTATCCACGAGCAAATCCGCCCCGAGTTTGAGCATACGCTCGCCATTCTTCTCCACGTCCAAGATTGCAATAACCTTCAATCCCGCTAACTTTGCGATTTGGACTGCGCAACATCCAATGGCAGAAGAACCTAGAACATTAGCGATTTCTTCCTTCAAAGATGAGATTTACCCACCTCCCCATATTGCTATCCAATCACCTGGTTTGGCTCTCTCGCTCTCTTCTATTCCGTCGAAGCATTCCCCTCTGATGTCTTGTGGTAACGCGTCGCGAGGCAAAGCTCGAACTTCTCGCAGAAGATCAGGACCCCGCGGCCCACCATTTGCGCTCACAAAATCCAAGCCAAGACAGATACCCAGTGCAAGGGCAGCTGCTACGAACGCGACTCCTAAAGGAGCCGCGTCTATTGCGGGGAGATGATCCGGTAATCTGCAAGCATTAAAATCAGAAACAACAGCATATTGCTGATATGCCGCTTTTCTTGAATCTCGATAGTCCGTTGAGATTGCCATGACCTGAATCATGTAAGCTTCAATCAGAAAGATGTGTTTCAAAGCTTACCTTGTCGCCGGCTCCAATTCTCGACTTCGCTTTTGGAGCTTTCACTACCTTTCCAGCAAGATCGCGGCCGCTGATACATGGCAATGTTGGGAGTCCAAATCCAAAATCCCTGAATTTTTGTGTTAGCCGGGGTCTCTAAACGGAATTATCATACATACGGTGCCTTCCAATCGATTGGGTTCAGTCCAACGACATCAACTTTTACCAACATCTCCCTGTCATTTTCCACGCTGGGGATTGGCTGCTCCCTTGTGTGTGCATATTTCTGCTTCTGGGCGTGTAGAAGGAGGACATCTTGGTGGGATGCATTGAATACCTCAATCTTTCTTGGCTTATTCTCGATGGTCTTCCTTCGTTTTGCAGAGGGGAATTCTTCTTCCGGACCAAGTTCAGGCTCAGGCCAAGGATGGATGAGCTTCTCTGAACTCTCGTTGGGTGGTGTTATTGGGGGTGTTGTTAAATCTAAGGATTGAGATCTGTATACCTGATGCTGAGAACTCATCTTGCTCGACGTGATTTCAAATCCGTTCTGGCGAGGCGAGTTTACTGCACGATTTGATGCTTCTATTAGAGTATGTCCCTAGCGCATTTACACGGCGCAATCTGACAAGTCTGCCAAAAGCCAACACGTCACAGGATCTGCTAGATCGTAGTGATTTTTATTAGTTTTGATTTACAGAAGTTCCAAGGTATCAAATGTTCTGTCACTACTTTTCATGGCATAGGCGAGAGTGGGACGAATTGCGTGATGGCTACTAACGAAGATCCGACAGCCTTGCATGGGCGAGGTTCGGATCGAATCTTTCGAGGGTCGCTCATCACATCATTCTCTAGTTTCCTTGGTTTTGATCCTATTACCTTAGCACGCTCGGCACATCTCAGACTGTCGGATAAGTCCAATTCCAGGGTCACGCAGGAAAGCCGCTAACCAATTTCACTTCAACAAGTTCAAGCTTGAACTTATCCAGACCAGCGAGAGTCTTGTCACAGTTCTAACCATGGCGTCTTTCCAGCCTCCAAAAGTACAATCATGCACGGGCGATCTCTTTAATGGGGAGGATCATGGCGGTTCTGAGGTTTCCAACACACTTTCAATATCAACCAGAGCTCTCAACGCACCAAAATAAATTTATTGAGACCGAATACCATCAAAACTTTATTGAACAAAGACATTCTCGAAATGTCTTCCGAAGAAAGTGTCAAGCGAAATGTCGTCCGAAGAAGCAGTCTAGAGTACGCCAATCGCGATATTTATCCAAATCTTTCTCAAGAGCCAACGGCAAATCAGGGTCTCAATACACCTCCAGTTGCTGGGAGACCATATCCCTTCTTCGTACCTAGTACTGTGAAGAGTACTCTGAGCAGCCCTGTAAGCTCTCCTCTGTTATCTGGGTGTAGAATCCCGCTGATACATCCAGACCGCACTGGCAATCGGAGCATTTTCTACCACATTGACAACCCTTTCCTTTGCTTTGATGGAAATTCGAGGGCTTACAGTCACGAATGTCTTTATCGGAAACTTCTTCTTCGGTATGTTGAGTCCGCTGATTAGATTTCTCTTCCTGACCATAATGTTAGTCGCTGGCATTGGAATGGTCATCTCGGCTCAATGGGAGCTTGTCTTGGGTAACTCTTATGGATACACTGTACTCAGTGCTTTTGGTAAGTCTTGCGATATTGATATGACTCTCAGGTTCTAACTATTCAAAGGCTTTTTCTACGGCGGCTTTGGAGCAATCATCACGCCTATCTTCGGTGTCACAGAAGCCTACGGCACCGACACACCAGAATACAACAACGCCCTAGGCTTCTTCGTTCTCATGTGGACGGTATGGAACACATTTTTCTTCATCGGATCTCTTCCCATGTAAGTATTCCCACTTCTTAAATAATTTCTTTTTTGACAACCTGTAGCAACCTGGTCTACATTGGAATTTTCGGAACAGTTGAATTGGCTTTCGGACTCGTTGCTGCTAAATATTTTGCTCTTGCGGATGGTAAGCCTGAGATAGCAGATGCGCTGAGTAAAGCAGGAGGAGCTTTTGCTTTTGCGTCTGGTATGCTTGGTTATTACGCTGTGGCTCACCTCATGTGTCAATCGGCGACCTTCTTCAGCTTTCCAATGGGTGACACTAGTCGATTTTTCGTGAGGAAGGGTGAGAGGCAGGCAAAAGACGAATAACACAAATAAAATAGTCTTGAAAGTGAGAGAGTACGGAACCAAAAGTTTGGATTTGGCAAAGGAATAGGTGTCGCCTTGGCTAGTTTGCGCTCGGGAATTAGAGTCGTGTCGATTAATGTTCAGAAATATAATTTTGTCTCAACAACATTTCAAAGCACAATCGCATTCGTTTGCAAGACTGCCGCTGCGTCATGTCTTCAATTCTTATCAAATAGAGAGAGCAAGCTATCTTTCACGTATGGCGGGAAGGAAGTCCCCCGGCGGAAAGGGGATCGCCCACATCACGTGGTCTTGAGCCCGCCTGTTTCCGACGTCGCCACGGCGATTTCAGCTTTCGAAGGTGCAAGGTGTTTGACCTCTACGATATCGGGGCTCATCCTAATCGTAGAGATGAGAGGAATTGGTAAGGTTGGAGTTGACGTTCCTCCGAATCATATCCTCACTTTCGTATATAAGTTACGATTGACGGATTTCCTTTTCTGTTTGGCATCATTTCACATTTAGAATTTACATCTAGTTTGTATATATATATATATCAACAACATTCATACACTGGAAGCTACACTTTCAAACAACCTATTCAATACCACTAGATCTCAAGATGGGTATGTTAATGCTCTTCGCTCAACCCTTCATAACCCTCCACCTCCCACCCCCCTCCTCTTTCACCGGCCAAACCGTCATCATCACAGGCGCAAATACAGGACTAGGCCTCGAAACAGCTCGTCACATCGTCACGCTCGGAGCCTCCAAAGTAATCCTCGGTGTCCGCTCCATCTCCAAGGGAGAAACCGCAAAAGCCTCCATCGAATCCACCACCAACCGTCTCAATGTCGTCGAAGTATGGGAACTCGATCTCGAATCCTTTTCCTCGGTCCTCTCATTCGCCGAAAAAGCAAAAAAACTAGAATGACTAGATACGGCGATCATGAACGCTGGTCTTGCCTCTTTGCAATGGAATATGAGTCCTGAAGGGTGGGAAAGAACAATTCAAGTCAATGTTTTAAGCACCACCTTACTCAGCTTACAACTCCTACCTCTCCTCACTTCCACTCGACACAAGTTTCCAGAGTCAAAGCCTCACTTGGTGGTACTTGGGAGTGGGATGCACTTCGACGCCCTCTTGCCTGAACGCACTGTACCAAATATCCTTTCTTCACTCAACGATAAGCATCTATGGGAAACGTCCAAAACGCCAGTGAGTGAACGATATGCTGTTAGCAAGCTCTTCGACCACTATATCATGCTTGAGATTTCGAAATTAGTGGAGGTTGTGGATGGCGAGCCGGTCGTGGTGGTCGATTGTGTGACGCCCGGGTTCTGTAAGAGTGAGTTACTGAGTCGGGAGGATGGTGCGCCGTTGATTCTGCGGATCTTACAATGGTTGACAGGACGGACGGTCGAGGAGGGGAGTAAGACTATTGTTGATGCGGCCATACGAGGGGATGCGCATGGGGAGTACTTGGAGCATCAGAAGTTTGCGAGGTAGGTTTCTTGCCGTGCCGCATCGGTGAGTATGGAAGTTGGCCAGGCTTGCAGCTCTGAAGTCATCTCGTTACCTTGTCTTATATTCATATTCCTTTTGTCGTTTCCTACACTACGTGGTTTGTAGGGTCGTCTGATTTGAGACATTCCTGCAGCGGCATCTCGCAGTACCCCGCCATTTAGGAATGGAGGGCTGAGACAGCGGGACAATATACTTGATTAGAATTCAAGAACCGCTCATCTTTGATTCGTTCAGCCTTGTGACAAGGCTGACACCACTCGAAACAGCCTAGTCATTTGCGGGCTACATCCCTACAGTACATATTCACCCCTCATCATTCTCTAGCCGTGTTTTCGGAAAGCTTGCCATCCGTGCAAATCTCTAGAATTTTTGTAGGCATTACGACTCTATCACGAGAATTATCTGCCGTTATCGAGGAAGCCCCACATATATACATATATATGAAATACAGACTAAACTGACGTGATCAAAGGATCGACGGTCCTTACCCACCTTGGCCTAGTTTCCTCCCTTTCAGAAAAACAGCATCTAAGGTACCTCAGGAACCTAAGGTACTCCACAATCACAAGCGATGGCGCAAGATCTGATCGGATGGTGGACCAAGCTTTCTTCCTCGCTCCCAGAGTCCCGCCAAGGCTTAGACTTAGGAAAGATGGTGCAACTCGTGCAGTACACGAATCCCTTGCACCATCCAGAGGTTGAATTTCGTGGTGCACCTTTCTCTACATCATTCGTTGTTTTAAATCACAAAACACCTCTTTCACAATGACCACCCGAGCAGCTTCGTCCACAATCCCTCCAAACCCCAAAAAGAGAAAGGTCAACATGGCTCCAGCAGTGACAATCAATAACGGGCACCCCAACCCTTTGGACGCAATCGTCGCCAAAGCAGTGCCCAACCCCAGTACAGACCCTGTCGTCTATGATATCCATCACCAGAAATTCATCAGTGATGGGCTTCCCACTTCCGCCGAAGGCTGGCTCCAGCGAGCGCGCCAGGTATCAGAGATCCTGGCTGCTGATGCTCCGGCAAGAGATATCGAGAATAAATCTCCCCGCGCAGAAATTGCCCTATTGAAGAGTGCGGGATTGTTGAAGGTTTTGGGACCCACCAAGTATGGAGGGGGTGGGCAAACATGGGAGGTCGGGTATAAGTTGATTAGGGAGGTTGCGAAGGGAGATGGTAGCTTGGGCATGTTGTTGGGGTATCATTTGCTTTGGTCGACAACGGCCAATGTTGTTGGGACCGATGAGCAGAAGGAGAGGATCCAGAAGTTGATTATTGAGAATAATTACTTTGTTGGAGGTATGTCTTGCCTTCATATGGTGCTGAGCTTGTGCTAATGTGAGAGAGGTGCCGTAAATCCCCGCGACAATGACCTCAGCATCTCTGATGCGGGTAACCATTTGGTCTTCAATGGCTTCAAGAACTTCAATACTGGTGGTGTCGTCTCCGATTTAACTGTTCTCGAAGGTGTTTTCTCAGGAACAGAGGACCATATCTTCGCCTTAGTGCCAACCGTTCAACCCGGTATCAAGTTTGCTGTAAGTCCCCCCCCGCAACTACGTTTCCAGACCTCTAACAACCCCAAGCATAATTGGAACAATGTTGGTCTCCGCCTCACCGAATCTGGCAGTGTCAAAATCGACCACGTTCAAGTCCCCTGGGCCGACGCTCTAGGCTGGGACGTCAACACGCGCGCTCCTGATCCAAAAGTCCTCAGCATCCCCTTCGCCACCCTCCTCCTCCCCACCATCCAACTCGTATTCTCAAACTTCTATCTTGGAATTGCCCAAGGCTCTCTCGAGTTCTCGGCCAAGTATACCAACACTTCGACTCGTGCGTGGCCGTACGGAGGCGACAACAAGGAGTCTCCAACCGAAGAATTCTATATCCTTGAACGATATGGAAATTTCTTCGCTCATCTACGAGCTGCAGAAGCACTAGCTGATCGTGCCGGGATTGAGATCGCGAATGTATATACCAAGCATGGCGAGAAACGCGGTGTCACCGAGCGCGAGAGAGGTGATGCCGCTGAATGGGTTGCTAGTGTCAAGGTTGTTACAACTGATACCGCGCTCCGGGTTACAGCAGGTGTGTTTGAGGTCACGGGAAGTAGAGCTACGGGGAAGAAGGTGGGATTGGATCGGTTTTGGAGGGATGTGAGGACGCATTCGTTGCATGATCCTGTGGCGTATAAGAATAGGGAGTTGGGGGAGTATGTGCTGCTTGACAGGGTGCCTGAACCTACTTGGTATACCTAGATATCATTCAGATGGTTCAGTTGAAGATAATTGATTGTGTTACTTGTTTTTGCACTTTCGCTTGTTCCATTTGAAGGGTAGGTGATTGTATAATTTAGAACTGCACTCTGTTCTTAATTACAGGTTTTTTTAAGTGAAGGCCACTTGATTGTTCCATTTGCTATGACACTCTGTTCTTGACCATAAGCCTCTTTGAATTACAGACAGGTGATTGTGTCAGTTACTACTGCACTTTCTTCTTGATTATCGGAATCTCCTACCTGAAGAAAATTGATTATGTCCCTTTCTCTAGCACTTTCTTCTCCCTCACAGACCTAGTCAAAATATGAAGATCTAGAAACGCTCTCAAAGTATAGCATCTAATTAAAAAATCTATCTATCCATAAACCCACCCCCACCCCTCTCAAAGTGCCAAATCCTAAAATCCACAATCCCCCTCAAACGACACCAAAATACAAAGTAGGCATGGCGCCCCCACCACCCTCCACAATATTCCTCTTAACCCGCTCCTCCCTCTCCCTCGTCCCCTCCCTCTGCCTCTCCTCAACCACCAGTCGATTCACCCTCGCAACCTGCTTCCGAGACGCAGGCGCAACCACATGAACTGCCGTTGCCTCCATCGGGATCCCCGAGTACGAGCTCCAGCCGGACATTGCTGTAGTGGGGCGGGGGACGGGGGTTCTTGTTTCAGGACGGCTGATATATTCGGCTGGGAGCTCTTGTAGCGGAATAGCCTCGTGCAATTCGTGGATCGGGGTACTTGCTGCTTCGACGTGGAGGGCGCGGAATTCGGGATATGAAGGAGCGGTGGTGGGGGATGCGGTTGCGGGTGCGGGTGGGTCTTTGGGTGGGGTGGTAGGAGGTTTAGGTTGGATAGCGGTGGATTGCGGTTGTGAGGTGCGGAGGCGCCGGCGCCAGAGGATGTAGCCGGAGATGAAGAAAAGTACGAGAGCAACTGGCACAATGACCGCAACGGCGATGGTGGCGGCGCCGTAGCGGGGAGAGGGTTTGATGTTTGCAAGAGCTGTGCTGGGAGAAGGAATGTCTGAGAAAACTGTTGTGGTGGGAGAGGATGTACTAGCTGGGCTTAGAACATCAGAAGTTGGAGTAGGTTGACGAGGCGTTTGCTGATTCGGCCAGAGAGACGTGGTAAGGGGTACACCGATATATTCCGTTGCAACCTGTAGAATATATTCATCAGTAAAGCGGCCTGAGAATCAAGGAGCATCAAGATCTAAGATGACCTTGAGCGCTGGGAATGGACTTACGGGATGTACAGGGTCGGTGGCTATGGACGTATAGCCAACGGTACCGGAAGAGAGGGTGCTTGTAATGAAGGTCGTCCACGAGATCGAAGTGCTTACTTCCCCGATAGAAATTACCACTGTTCCGTGTCCATTGGGAGGGTATGTTACTGAATAGCTAGCGTATCCGTAAGGTAATGTCGTATATTCCGTGGTCGTGACTTGCGAGTAAAAGCTGGCGTCAGCCTTGAGGTAGGCTTTTTCCATCTTTGTGGCCTCGCTCATATATGTATCAACTAGTTGGGAGGAAGGCGCCGGGGTTTGAATAGGAGCAGTGTTGATATCTACTTTGGTAGAATAGTTCGACGTTCGCGGGTGGAAAGTAGGAGTTTCCATTTGGATAGATGTAGCAGGAGAGTTGGGATATAGAAGCGTAGGGAAGAGGGTCCGAAGTTGCGGCTCGCCTTCATATATTAGCGGAATTCGATATGAGGGCTTCTGGCTTCTTACCGTTAATCTCGTGGGACATCTTTAGATCTCTAATCATGACTTCGGGAGTTAAAATCGAGGTAGAAGAACCCGTATCTGAATCAGGATTCGTAATGTAGCTTTTGTATCAGAAGCCGAAGAAGATTATAATATTGAGGACCCGTTGAGCAGATTAGTATCAAAGTGCGAAGTGCACGCAACTCTGACTTACAGAGAAGAAGGCAAGGAGTATAGCAAACGATTTCAGACTCTCCTTCTGCCTCGAAGATAACTTGAACTTGGTCTTGATGAATTCTATTGTTATTGGAGTTGGATTGCCATGTGAGTAAATGAGTTTGTGACCGTGAGTGTGATTGTGTTGCGGTTCTAGTTGTGAATGATTAAGGGATGGAATTATGGATTTAATTAACTCGTCGCGCTTTCCGAGTAATAATAAAAGACTGTTAGACCCCTCCCTTTGGTAGCCATTCACTATATTGTGCCACCAACTCTAGTCACGCATCGCATTTTCGAAATCGCATCGTTGGAAGTCGACAATATCAGGCTAGTAGAATGAGCAGGAGAGAGATGAATCACTTACAGATACTAAGGTCACAATTGAGGAACCATCTTGGGTTTCTTTAAGTTGGTGGGAGTTCCATTTGTCCACCAACGCATTCAGTAGTCCTAGTCTCCCCACCAGCTGTAACCAACCCAAACGACTTGAATCACAACCATGAATAGTACCATCAACTTTCCAAAAGCAAGATGTTTCTTTAGATCGGAGACCCTGGGTTTCAGATGCTCGAGTAATTTCTAATGTCGTGAAATTCTAAAGTGATGGGTCCCACATACCTAGTTAGTCGCGTCGTCGCACTTTGAAAGGGGCTGAAGCGAAGGGGCTCAACCGAGAAAATTAGCGGCACAATAACATGCTATGATTGGTCACTATACAATCGTATATAGATTCAGCAGGAACAATCAGCCCCTTCCCACGCGTGCCTCCCACGAATCCCAAATATTTGTGTTGAATCTTTTCTCCTATTTTTACATATTTATCAATGTGATGTCTTTTACCATTCCAATAAGAGGCCTTGTTCTTCTTGTGTTCTTGAAAAGCTGTAGATAACTGCCATTAGAGATTGGCTTTACAGTCTGTGGGAGCTGAGTTGGTTCTATCAGCCACAGCTTCTGAGCAGGATATATATCCATACTGTAAACAATGAGCTACAAAGCCAGTTTTAGATCTCATCGTCCAATCGGGACGTACCTCATCAAGCATGGTCGTGATTAATCCATCTCCATATCACACCACAATCTGGAGATGGAAGTTCCACAGAATGATCCTCATAAGCATCAGCCACTCAAATCTCCCGCGCTGATCAATAGGAAGAAGGCGGAAATTTGATCGTGGGGTTTTCTGGCAAGTTGACGCGCGTCAAGCTCCAAGGATCCTGGTTTCCCCACAATTTCAGGATTTTGGATTCCGAGCCTCGAGGATCTGAACGTGGCGCAATACCAACTGAACGCGAATCACGAAGCAATTTATAATTTTCTTCTGTACTATCTATCCTGAGAAGTGGTGAAATGAAATCAAAATATACCCCTATAGTGTGCTAACCACTGTCCACATGTATTCAACTCATTGAGCTCTTCTTCAGCCTCGTTATATACCCAGTCAAGATCAACCGAAATAGATTACAGATTAGTTCTAGACAGAAAAGGGACATATTGGGTGGCTTGGAGTGCCTTCCAAACCTTCTTTTTCCAAATCCCAATTCCCAGGCCCTACCACAACGAAGACCTTCACCATATCCTCGTCCATTCTGATCCTTCTCTTTTGACACGTACGATGTCTTCCAGCAGAATGTATATAAGCTTCGCCTGTTGCTCTTGGCCTCGTCATTCCAATCACATTCCCATCAATCACTACTTCATTTCCAATCTTTCAGCACCAAAGCCAATCCTTTCCCGCCTGCACTGCAGTTCGATATATCGACCTGAACAGCCATCATGAAGATATCAACCAACCTCACTCTGCTCGCCACTCTTGCCCTTACTTCCGCCATTGCTCTCCCCTTAGATGGTGGTGCGACACCTACCGATCTTGGACCAAACACACCATCGACACCGCAAGGTGACCAGGGAACTGGCCCTCCTCCAAACGGCCAGCAACCAAAAGATGGACAAGGAAAAGGTTCTGCGCCGAACAATGACAACAAACCGAATCAAAAGCGGAGTCTTTGGAATAGAGGAGGTCCACAGCCTGGACAAACCGGTGGGCCGCCAACCAATGAAAAGTCTACTGATAGGAAGGGACGAGGGGATAAAGATCACGGAAAAGGAAGAGATAAGGAAGATGAAGCTCCTAAGGTTCGAAGAGATACTCAGCCGGGTGGAGGCCAAGATGGACAGTCTAGTGAGAAACGGCCTTCTAACGATGAAGAAAGGGATAAAGCCCGTAAAGGGAAAGGAAGAGATAAGGGGCCTGAAGGACCCAAGGTTCGAAGAGATGTTGAGCCGGGTCAAGATGGACAGCCTGGTGAGAAGCAGTCTTCTGATAGGAAGCCTGACGGGGATAACGATGATGATGATGATGGAAAAGGAGAAGGAAAAGGAAGAGATAAGGGACCTGAAGGACCCAAGGTTCGAAGAGATGATCAGCCGGGTGGAGGTCAAGGGGGCCAGAATGGACAAGGGCCACCAGGTGGACGAGGTGGTCCGGGTGGTCCGGGCGGTCAAGGACTCAATGGAGGGAATGGCGGTGGAAATGGCGACAATGGTGGGAATTACGGGAAGGGTGGGCCTCCTGGGGGACAGGGACAGGGACAGGGCCAGCAGAATGGCCCGCCGAATGGTCGGCCATAGATGGTGATTTAGAATTGTACACAACATGGTGGGAACGGCGTCTTGGGTATAGTTCTGAATTTGGGAAGGGAATGGATTGGTAGAAGCGTTGGGGTTTGGCGTTACTTTTGCCTTTGTGCTGGATTTGGGTTTGCGTTGCATTTCTTGCGTTTGCTTGATACACTCTTTTGGACAAAAGCTTGTATACATAGATAGAAACATGCCAAAGACATTGTTCAATCACTCTTTGCCAACTTTGAACCTAAGGAACAAAGTAAAAGGATCACTCGCCCCAAATAGGTAATCTTGCCAAGGCTGAGCAAGCGGCCCCCATGTTTGGCTTTTCAAACAGTGTTGCAGATCCCTACATCAGGCTCGTAAATTGCAGATCTAGAATCTCACAGGTCCCTCGCTACGAATTCTCAAGGATGATTTTCATTCAATTTGCCCGACCTTAAACACGATACTGAATATCTATTAATAGGTACCCAATGGAAAAGGAGCTTAATTGTTCCGCAGTTTGTCAAAGAGTTTGGCATAAACGCGTTAGGTGCGATGTGCAGCTCGTCAGTGGCTCTCTAACAGTGCGTGTATCACGAACCTGGGTTCTTTTCGGTAAGCGGCAATCTAGCAAAGGATGAAACTTGAGTGTAAATCTTTCCCGCACCCACTATAATTTCATGTCAGACCTGCAACTCTATTGGTATACCTCGAGATCCAGCGATCCTTTCCCTCCAAAATAGGAAGTCTAACCTTGAATTTCGTTCCTTAGCGTGCTTACTTCGCCCGATGTTGGGATGCAAGAAATATTCAACAGGGCAAGATGATGGTCAGTCAGCCTTGGAGTGGCGAGTCTGAAACTCAGTGTCCTGAGCCTTTGTAGGAGCTAAAAGCTTGACCATAACGTGGAATACATTTTAACGTTCTCATTCCAAGATTGCAATTATTGTATTTGATTTATTGTGTTCCTTTCGATTCATCGCTGTCAAGCTCAGATTGCTCTTCTCTCGGGCACGTATCATTATTATCTATTCATTTCGTCACGCTCGTACTGTGACATTGAACAAGAATACTCTCGCTGTATTCAAGTCCTAAATTCCGTTAATTGTTTTTGCACAGATAGTCTTCAACATGAGTATCCGAATAGTTCAAGGTATAATATCCTATTCGGTCTGCAAGGATAGGGTGTTAACACCCCAATAGTCTGCGGGCTCTGGTTCTGGGTTGCTTTCACATTCTTTATATTCGTCGTACTCAATCAATCAAAAAATCTCCTCCCGACAGGCCATCAACAAGACCCATACAAAGACACTCCCCAAAAACCACGAGGCCTCACAATTCAACAACGAAGGGTACGGTCGGAAACAGCATGGAAATCAAGCGTATCTCTCCGCCATCAAATGGCCCTTGAACATCCCAAACACCCCAAAGTCCCCTTCTTCCCCGCTCAAAAACTTGATGACTTCGGAAAATACCCATACACACTCTGGGACTTCTTCCCCGCGACCTACACCTGCCCTCACGATATCCAACGTGTAGGCCGACTCGGCGACGGCGGGAAATGGGTCTGTGGCATGTCTCTTTACGAAGAACGACCTGCATCTGCAGTCACACCACACAACCCCACCCCCGCCCCAGAAACCGAAACAATCATCTACAGTTTTGGCGTCAATGATGAGTCAACTTTCGAAGCTGAAATGCTGGCTCGGATCCCGTCAGCCCAGATCTACGCTTATGATTTTTCCGTGACTTCTTTCGGGCCACAACTCTCGCCTGCTGACCTGGCTCGCGCACACTTCAAACCCTACGGTCTCGGCCCCATCGACGAACCGCTCAAAATACCCCATTTCTTCACCCTCTCTACGCTCATGAAACAAAACAATCACTCCTACATCGATATCTTGAAAATCGACATCGAGGGCTCGGAATATGCAGCGCTAGATGCATTTATGGATAGCTGTGACGAGACGGGAGTGATGCCTGTTGGGCAGGTAATGATTGAATTACATTTGACGGACGATCAGCATGTTGATTTTGAGCGGTTTACAAAGTGGTGGGAGAGGTTGGAGGGGTTTGGCATGAGACCGACTTGGCTGGAGATTAATTTGTTGGCGATTACGTTAGGACAGGGGAAGACAGATCCGAGGTGTGTGGAGTATGTTTTTGTGAATGGGAAAGATGAGAGGAGTATTTTGTTGCAGGATTAAATGGCTGGTTTGAGTATCAAGAAATAGAAAATTGGATGGCTCTTTGGGAAAGGTCGACCTTGGTGTTAGGAGTTCTACGGATTTTCACTGAGAAGGGTGACAGGAACGTGTACACACGAGATAGAAATTGAATGGCTTAGCCCCAGGGGTGAAACTATCTCCTCAGAAACATCTGGTCCTTCTTGAAATCCACCAGCCTTCATTCCAATATTCGTTGACGGGTGACGGGTGTTATGTGCGCATGGAGAAGTCGATCTGTAATCATCGGTGACGAAAATGGAAGGGAGAGAAAGCTTGACCAATGATTGGGTATCATCGAGATTTCTAACTTCTGTTGCACATCGATTTTCATGCATAGTCGTGCGCGCATGAGTTTCGCGCACCCTTGCTTAGAGAATGGACTATTGAGTCGCCTGCAAAGGGTGCTATCAGTCTCCTTATCCATTGTAATCTTCTTTCCTTCCCTACGTTTTGGCTCCACCCATTTCCCCATCTATGTCGGTACAATTTCTTTACAATTCCATCTTATCAAATGAGCAGTACATTGGATCTCAATATGGGGGGTAGCATGCCGATGATTCTAGGACCTTTCGCGAATTTTTACCGTTCCCGTGCCAATCTGCAATGTTAGGCGGATACATGCTTCGCAAATCAACTGCATCCAGGTCTTTCGTCTTCCTTCGTTCTTTCCGCATCGCGACTGCTAGCTTCTTTAGCTCCTGAATATTGAAAGGAAGGTGCCCGTTCCTCTCATCGCGTGCCTGCTCCCTTCGGGACATACATTCTTTCCTTCGTCTACCTAGCGGCAACTCGAGACGTTTCACTGGGATTCGCCCTTTATTTCCCTCTCGGTTCCTTCAATTCTACGCGCCTCATAGATATAGAGATGCAGCATCATATAATGAATATCCTCAGAAACTACCAGCGTCTTGATCCAGGAAGCCGTCTTTTATTGCCTGGGCTTCTCTTTGAGCCTTAGCCCCTTCCTCGCTTGCGGCCTTTAAAGCTGCTGTATTGGCCTGTGCTGCTAAAGCTGTTCTAATGGAGCTCTGCGCGCTTTCACTAGCTCTTTTGAGGATTTTGCTTCCGGCGTTCCTGAAAGGTCTGGCCTCCACTGCTTCTCGCTCGATCTCATATGGCAGCATACCATGGCCAGTGTCGCGAATGACATGTACAGGACTCACGTTGTACTGCCGCGGTAAATTATCATCATCTGAGTCGAACGCTGTCTTAGACAAATAAATACTGTCAGAATACGGTTCCACGGGTACTTCCTCCTGGTACTGGTTATACGCCTCCCTGATTTTAGACAATTTGCTGTTCCGTTGTTCCTCTCCTGGGATCTCGGGCCAATCGACTGCTTTTCCTTGCGTGAACTGAGAGTCGTCGAACCGGTCTTGCGCTGGGTTGCCCATAAAATCGCCGATTGT
>Ga0182030_10008082_pt1 | contig 21841 bp, 24 predicted proteins | sample 812S3MmetaG_FD_121299 | JGI IMG/M metagenome (GOLD analysis project Ga0182030, IMG submission 121299) | Permafrost microbial communities from Stordalen Mire, Sweden - 812S3M metaG (Illumina Assembly) | ecosystem: Environmental > Terrestrial > Soil > Wetlands > Permafrost | place: Sweden... | reverse complement strand
GGCATGGTCCGACTGATGCGGCACGGTGGAGGATTTGGCGCCGTGATCGTCGCCGGCAAGACAGAGCACGCCGCCGTTCCTGGCGGATCCCGCCGCATTGCCGTGGCGGAACACGTCGCCGCAGCGGTCGACGCCCGGGCCCTTGCCGTACCAGATGCCGACCACGCCATCATGCCTGGCGCCGGGCGACAGATTGAGCTGCTGCGAGCCCCAGATCGCGGTGGCCGCGAGGTCCTCGTTGACGCCGGGCTGGAACTTGATGTCGTATTGCGCGAGATGTTTTCGCGCCGCCACCAGTTGCTGGTCGTAACCGCCGAGCGGCGAGCCGCGGTATCCCGTGACAAAGCCCGCGGTGTTGAGACCGGCGGCGCGGTCGCGGCGGATCTGGGCCATCGGCAGGCGGACCAGCGCCTGGATCCCGGTCAGGAAGACGTGGCCTGACGCCTGGGTGTATTTCTGATCGAGACTGATCGGACCTTGGTTGATTCCCATTCCACCCTCTTTTGCGCCCTGAACGGGCGACTCCTGGCACGATGCTTGGCAGGTTACCGCGCACGTCCGCTGGCCGGTGCGGCTGTTTTTACCTAGTCATTCAATCCGTTAGAACCAGTCTATGTCGGTTTTTGCGCCGGACGCACCAAAAATCTGGGCAACGCAGCCCCGCATCCGGCAGATCGCAATTTCATGCCCGAATCGGTGGTGGCTGTCGGCGCTTTGTGTCGCCGCGCCGGTCGATGACGAAACGACGTGAGGCCCGCACCGCACGGTTTCGCGCTATACTGATCTGGAAGAGGCTGACCGGTGCAGGGACGACGTTGCACAATACGAGCGATTCTCGGCGCCGTGCTGTTGTGCACTGCGTTGGCCTGCGCGCGGGCCGATTCCGATTCGGCGGAGACCGTCGCGCGCGGCAAGGCGCTGACCGAAACCGCCGATTGCGCGGGCTGCCATACCGCCGACCCCGCAAGGCCGTTCGCCGGCGGCAGGGCAATCGAAACCCCGTTCGGCGCGATCTATTCGCCCAATCTGACACCGGATCGCGACACCGGCCTCGGTGCCTGGAGCGACGAGGCATTTTCCCGGGCGCTTCGTCTCGGCGTGGCGCCTGACGGCTCGCGCTATTATCCGGCGTTTCCCTATCCGAACTTCACCAGGCTCACCCGCCAGGATGTACTGGCCATCCGGGCCTATCTGGCGACGCTGACGCCAGTCAGCAACAGACCGCCTCCGCCGCAACTGCGCTGGCCACTGAATTACCGCGTCCTGATGCGCGGGTGGAATTGGCTGTTCCTGAAGCCGGGCATCCTGATGCCCGATCAGCAAAAGAGCACGCAATGGAATCGCGGCCGCTATCTGGTCGAAGGGCCGGCCCATTGCGGCGCCTGCCACACGCCCAAGAATATCTTCGGCGCCGACAAGCGCGGTCAGGCCTATGGCGGTGGGCTGGTGCAGGGCTGGTTTGCGCCCCGCCTCGACGAAGCGCCGCGCAGCGGATTGAAATCGTGGAGCGTTGGCGACATCGTCGAATATTTGCAGAGCGGGCGCAACGGCCGCAGCCATGCCGACGGATTGATGGCCGAGGTCGTGGTCGGCTCGACCTCGAAAATGAGCGACGCCGACGTCCGCGCCATGGCCATTTACCTGAAGGACCTTTCGGCCGGCGCGCCGGAGCCTGAGGTGGCGCCGCCGCCACAGCCGCAGATGACCGACGGCGAGAAAATCTACCAAGGCGCCTGCATCGCCTGCCACGAGGCCGACGGCTCCGGCGCGCCGCGGATCTATCCGCCGCTGCCCGGCAACGCCAACCTGCAATCGGCCGATCCCTCGAGCACGCTGCGCATCATTCTCGATGGCGCACAGACGGTGACGACGCCGCGCGCGCCCAATCCCGGTTCGATGCCGGGCTATGGCGAAAAACTGTCGGATCAGCAGATCGCCGATGTCGCGACCTATCTGCGCAATTCCTGGGGCAACGCCGCCCCCGCAGTGACGCCGGCCGATGTCGCAAGGGCCCGGCGCGCAAAGTGAATTGAGTTTCCGAATCGCGTCCCGGACGCGGTGTAGCGTTCTTCACAGTGCACCGCTGAGCCGGGACCCACACACTTTCGCTGACGCCATGGACCCCGGCCCTGCAGCGCACCACGCCGCATTGCGGCGCGCTACGCTGCGTCGGGGCACGAGCAGGGCCTGCGAAAGCTTTGGATTCCCGGAACTCCCGGCGCTGCCGGCGGTTGTCATGGGTTAACGGAGGAACCCATCATGGCCGACCACCGCAATCTGGACGCTCCCACCCGCTCCCCGGACGATCCTTATCGTTCCCCGGACGATCCTTATCGTTCCCGGAACTACCTTTCCGATCCCGTCGATGACGATTTGCGCCGGGCCGCCCGTGTTGACAATGCGCTGCAAATCGATCCCGAACTCGCCGAGGGTCCCGCCAGCGGCGGCCGGATAGCGATGTTTGCCGTCGCCATCGCCGTGATCCTTGGCGCGGTTTTCTACGGCCTGAACAATTGGTCGATCAATCCGGCCGGTACGCCCTCCTCGACCGCCCAGAACACCGCGCAGCCCTCGCCGCCTCCGGGCCCTCCTGGCATGCGGGACGTCACCCCTCACGCCAATACCGCACCCGGCGTGACGACGGGCGCGGCTCCGGCGAGCCCACCGGCGGTGCCGACCGCATCTCCTCCGGGCTCGACCGTGAACCCACGGCCGACCGCCAACCCGTCGAACCAATAGCGGCACGGATAGACGATCCAACTGACCGTGCAGCAGGCACCGGCCCGCTGCACGGTTCGGTGCGCGTCAGCTGAACATCTTGTTCAATTCGGCGCCGGAATAGCCGTTGCCCAGTTCGGCAAAGCTTCCCGTTTCCGCGATCTCGCGCGCGGCGCGCATGAAACCGCCCCATGCCGCGCGCGCCAGCGAGCCGCCGACGCTGATGCGGCGAACGCCGAGATCGGCAGCTTGCGCGACCGACAGACCGGACGCGCCGATCAGAAGATTGACCGGCTTCGGATGCACTGCTTGCACGACCGCCGCGATCTGCTCCCGGGTTTTGATGCCTGGCGCATAGAGACAATCCGCGCCGGCTTGCGAATAGGCGTTGAGCCTGTCGATCACCATGGTCAGGTCGGGCTGCCCGACCAGAAAACCTTCGCAGCGGCCGACCAGCAGCACGCCGCTTCGGTCGGCGTCGATGCCGGCGCGCGCCGCCTTGACGCGCTCGACCGCCAACGCCCGCTCGTACAGCGGCTTGGCGGCATCGCCGGTGGAATCCTCGATCGACAGCCCGGCCACGCCGGTCTCGACCGCCCGCGCGACATTGGCGGCGACTTTCTCGGGCTCATGGGCAAAGCCGCCCTCGAAATCGGCGTTGACCGGCAGATCGACCGCGCCGCACAGCGCGGTGAGATGCGCCAGCACCTCCTCGAGGGTGACGCGGTTGTCGGCGCGCCCGATCGACCACGCAAAGCCCGCGCTGGTGGACGCGACCGCCTTGAAGCCGAGGTGCTGCAGCGCCCGCGCGCTGCCGACATCCCAGGGATTGGGCAGCACGAAGCAGCCCTGCTCGTGCAGCTTGCGGAAGGTGGCGCGCTTGTCTGCTGTGGTGACCGGCATGGTCTCTCCCCTTTTGTCGGACAGTTTTGCTTGAGCGCAGGATAGCGATGCGAGACGCGGCGTGCCAGTGCCCGGCGCGGCCTAGTCTATAGTCTAGCCCACCACCTGACGCAAAAATGTTCGCTCCTCCGCCACGATGAACCGGTTGGCTTCGGCAAAGCCAAAATTGGCCATGCCCTCGTCGTCGCTGCGCAGCCGCGCGCGATAGCTTTCATAGGCCGCGAGATTTTCGAACGAGATCAGCGCGAACGCAATATTGTTGGTGCCTTCATGCGGCATCCAGTAGCCGATCAGGTCGCCGCCGCATCTGGGAATGATCGCGAGCCAGCCTCTGGCGTAGTCCTCGAACATCGCGCGCTTGAACGGATCGAGCTGGTAGCGGATGAAAACGGTGATGGCCAAGCAAACCTCCGCGGCGGGGGATTTCGGATGCCGCACATTACGGACTTGCCCGACGTCGATGCTTCGGCTAACATCGAACTATGAAAGCAGGCCCCGACATTGCGATGGTCGCCGCCCTGGTCGGCGATCCCGCGCGCGCCAACATGCTGACCGCGCTGATGACCGGCCGCGCGCTGACCGCGAGCGAACTGGCGCACCAGGCCGGCGTCACGCCGCAGACCGCCAGCTCGCATCTGGCCAGGCTGGAAGCCGGCAACCTGATCGAGCAGGAAAAGCAGGGGCGGCACCGCTATTATCGGCTCGCCGACCCCGATGTCGCCGGCGTGCTGGAGGGCCTCGCCGCGCTTGCCGCGCGCGCGGGCCACATGCGCCTGCGCACCGGGCCGAAGGACCCGGCGCTGCGCCGCGCCCGGATCTGTTACGATCATCTGGCCGGCGACCTCGGCGTGCAGATGCTCGACAGAATGCGAAAGCAGCGGCTGGTTCGCCAGACCAAACAGGCGATCGAGCTCACGCTCGCGGGCGAGCGTTTCCTGGCCAGGACCCTGCAGATCTCGGCAGCGGAGCTGGCCCATCCGCGCCGTCCGGTCTGCAAGGCCTGCCTCGACTGGAGCGAGCGGCGTCATCATCTCGCCGGCACGCTCGGCGCGGCGCTGATGGCGCGCTTCACCGAACTGAAATGGGCCGCGCGCGATACCGCCCCCGGCAGCCGCGTCGTCAATTTCAGCCGCAGCGGCGAGAAGCAGTTCGCCGCCTTGTTCGGCCAGAGCGAGTAACGCCGCATCACGGTCAGGTCATGGCCGAGCCCGACCCGGCCATCCACGCCCTGCTTCTGCTCATTCGTAAAGACGTGGATGCCCGGCACCTAGGCGAGCGAAAGCGAGACGCCGTTGCGGGCCAAGTGATGTTGCCGACGGAGCGATTTTGCAGACGCGGCAAAGCGAGGACCGGTACCGGTCCCCGCCTTGCGCCGGCGGCCTATACGGCCGCCTTACCAGTGACGGTGCCAGTGATGCCAATGATGCCAATGGTGCCAGTGATGCCAATGCCGGTGCCAATACACCTGCTCGGGCTTGAGATGATCGACCTCATCCCCTGCAACGACCGCGGGCTCGGCGGCCGGACCGCTCAGCAGCGGCTGGCCCTGTTCCACCGGGATCGGCGGCAGCGGCGCGGCCTGCGCGGCCCCGGCAAGTGCCGCAGCGCCTACGGCCACCGCAAAGCCGAGTGTCAGAAAGTGACGACGACGTTCCATCAAAGTTCCTTCCTTGTCTATGGGACAGACCAAGGGAGTTTGCCGGGCCGAGATGAATGGCGGATGAACTGGAATATTCTTTCATATTGGCTGGGCTTGACCCATCCATCGATCTTTTCGAAGACGCTTTTGCGGGATGGATGTACGGGGCAGCGCCACGCTCCCGGCCGTCATCATCCGCGAAAGCGGATGATCCAGTATTCCGAGGCGTTCGCGACCGGATCGAGAGGTCTCGGCGTACTGGATACCCCGCTTTCGCGGGGTATGACGGCCGTATATGGAGCAGCGCGACGATACAACTTACGCCGCGCAAAACTCTTCCGCCAGCACCAACAGCTCGCGCGTGCGCGTGACCTCGGGCCAGGCGCGATCGAAGTCGGCGACCAGCCGCTTCAAGTCGTCGCCACCCATCGCCCGTTCCAGCGCAGCCTGGTCGGCGAACTCGTACATCGCCTGGTGCAACGAAGGATCGCTGACGCCCCAGAACCGCCACGCCTTTCTGGCGCCGAACGCCTTCGACGCGTCGGGCAGATGTTCTTGGCTGTACCACGCATCGAACGCCGCGCGCTTTGAGGGATCGGTGACGGTGGCGCGCACGACGAAATAGGTTTTTGGCATGGGCGTTTCTCCCGGTTAGTTTCGCTTCGTCATTCCGGGGCAGCCCCAACGGGCCGGCCGTCAGGGCTGAACCCGGAAGCCGGAGATTATAAGCTCGAGATTCCGGGTTCGCGCCAGCGCGCTGACGAAGTAACGACGGGCAGGTTGGACGAACGCCACATACCCCGCCACTCAGCCTACTTCGCGCCGCCGCCCTGCTCCTTTGACACCAAACCCTGCAGGACATCAGGTACCAGCCGCTCGGAAAATCCGGCGGCGAACGACCAGACCAGCACCTTGCCGTAGTCCTCCGGATTCGACGGCCAGTAATTGTTCATGAGATCCAGCACCGACGAGCATCCCATCCCTTTCCGGCAGCTGAACGCGGGAAAGAGGCCGCCTTCCAGCAATCTGCCGACGAATATCAGATAAAGAACGACTGCGGCGATCGCGCCGATGACCGGCGGCACCAGCGAATACATCATGAGATAGCGGCCGCCGAGCTGCCGAACCGTCGGCGTGATCAGCGCGATGCTGGCCTGATCTACATTGTAGAGCCGCGTCAGCGCACTGAAAAACGCGCCCAGCATCCCTGCCAGCATCGCCAGCACCAGCAGCGGTGGCGAAATGCCGCCGAAGCCATAGCAGGCAAGCAGAGCGACTGCGACGCTGCCGGCCAGCATCACCGTGCCGCCGAACTGAAAAGAAAGCATTTCCTTGTAGGCGCTGAGAATCTTGGATTGAACCTCCGCTGCCTGCGCGACGTCTTCAGCCGTCGCCTTTTTGGCCGTTTCACTTTCCGTTATGGTCATCATCACGCCCTCCCCACAACCCAAAGTATAGGCGCGCCGTCACCGGCTTGTAAATCGGGCGCTGCGGGCGGAGAGCGGGATGCTTGATCTACAACGGCAAATTGTCGTGCTTCTTGGCCGGCATTTCCACCTTCTTGTCGCGCAGCATGGCGAGCGCGCGGGCGATCCGGCGTCTCGTCGAGTGCGGCATGATGACGTCGTCGATATAGCCGCGCTCGGCGGCGATGAACGGCGACAGGAAGCGGTCCTCATATTCCCTGGTGCGCGCGGCGATCTTGTCGGCGTCGCCGATGTCGGAGCGGAAGATGATCTCGACCGCGCCCTTGGCGCCCATCACCGCGATCTGCGCGGTCGGCCAGGCGTAGTTCATGTCGGCGCCGATCTCCTTTGACGCCATCACGTCGAAGGCGCCGCCATAGGCCTTGCGGGTGATCACGGTCACCAATGGCACCGTGCATTGCGAATAGGCGAACAACAGCTTGGCGCCGTGTTTGATCAGGCCGCCATATTCCTGAGCGGTGCCCGGCAAAAAGCCCGGCACGTCCACGAAGGTGACGATCGGGATGTTGAAGGCGTCGCAGAAGCGGACAAAGCGCGCCGCCTTGCGCGAGGCGTCGGAATCCAGCACGCCGGCCAGCACCATCGGCTGGTTGGCGACAAAGCCCACGGTGCGGCCGGCGATGCGGCCAAACCCGGTGACGATGTTCTTGGCAAAGGTCTCGGAGATCTCGAAGAAATCGCCCTCGTCGACCACTTTCAGGATCAGCTCCTTCATGTCGTAGGGCTTGTTCGGATGATCGGGGATCAGGGTGTCGAGCGACATGTCGACCCGGCCGATATCGTCGAAGCTCGGCCACTCCGGCACGCCATCGGTGTTGTTGGAGGGCAGAAAATCGATCAGCCGGCGCATCTGCAGCAGGGTCTCGACGTCGTTGTCGAAGGCGCCGTCGGCGATCGAGGAGCGCGTGGTGTGCACGGAAGCGCCGCCGAGCTCTTCGGAGGTCACGACCTCGTTGGTGACGGTCTTCACCACGTCCGGGCCGGTCACGAACATGTAGCTGGTGTTCTTCACCATGAAGATGAAGTCGGTCATGGCCGGCGAATAGACGTCGCCGCCGGCGCACGGCCCCATGATCACGGAGATCTGCGGGATCACCCCGGAGGCGATGACGTTGCGGCGAAACACGTAGGAATAGCCGGCCAGAGCGGCGACGCCTTCCTGGATCCGGGCGCCGCCGGCGTCGTAGAGCCCGATGATCGGCGCCCTCGCCTTCATCGCCATGTCTTGTATTTTGACGATCTTCTGGGCGTGGGTTTCCGACAGCGAGCCGCCGAACACGGTAAAATCCTTGGCAAAGACAAAGGTCTTGCGGCCGTTGACGGTGCCCCAGCCGGTCACCACGCCGTCGCCGGGCACCTTTGTCTTTTCCATGCCGAATTCCACCGAGCGGTGCTCGACGAACATGTCGAACTCCTCAAAACTGCCCTTGTCGAGCAACAGCTCGATGCGCTCCCGCGCGGTCAGCTTGCCGCGGGCATGCTGCGCCTCGATGCGCTTTTCGCCGCCGCCGAGCTTGGCGCCGGCGCGGCGTTCCTCAAGGGTATCCAGGATGTCTTTCATGTCGCTATTCCCACTCAAATTGGCCTGCGTTCTAACACGGGATTTTGGGCGCGGGAAACCGGCTTTCCACCCCGTCAACTTCGGACTTCCGGGTGGCAAAGGGGGTACAGTGACCCTGGATTCGAGGGAGGTGAACGATGGATGAGAAGGTCGCGACGGGGGCCGTCACCGGCGGACTGCGCACGCTGCTGCGGCTGGAGGGACTGACGCTGTTTGCGGGGATGACGCTGCTTTATGCGGTCTGGGGCGGCTCGTGGTGGATCTACCTCGTCCTGTTCTTGGTACCGGACCTGAGCTTTGTGGCCTATCTGGCCGACCCCAGGACCGGCGCCATCGTCTACAATGCCGCGCACTGCTACATGGCGCCGATGGTGCTGATGGTCGTGGGCTTCGGCGCGGCCTCGCCGCTGCTGCTCTCCATCGCGATGATCTGGCTCGCCCATATCGGCATCGACCGCGCGCTCGGCTACGGCCTGAAATACCAGGCCGGTTTCGGCTTCACCCATCTCGGCCGCATCGGGCGGGCGGCGGGGAGCTGAATTCTCCCCTTGAGAGGCGAGCCGCGTTTGCCGCGGCCAATTCGCTACGGCGCGATCACCGGATGCGTGTTCGGCACAGGCGCCTCCTCGATGGCGGTCTGCTCCGGCAATTTATCGGCATGCACGGCCAGCGCGGGTCCGATCCAGATCGGATCGGCAAGATGATCCCGGCGCGGATTGGCGGTGTTGGGGTGGACCAGGATGCTCAAGCTGCCGTGGTTGAGCATCAGCCATGGCACCAGTGCCGGAAACACCTCGCTGGCAAACGCCACCTGAAACATCGCCTGGTCGTGCGGGCCCACCTTCACATCGTGCCAGCGCCCCAGGGTGACGGAAAACCGTTCGCCGATCCACTGCCGCAATCGCTCGGCTTCGCTGCGTGTCGTCGCCGGATCGTAATAAACGTGGGCGTGGTAGCTCGCGATCTCGCCGATCGGCCGTGGCGCAAGTGTCATTTCCGTCATCTTCAATCCTTTCTGAAAACCAGTCGGGCCCTCCGCCTATTCCTCGCCGATCCTGAACGGCGGCTCCTTGCCGGGCGGCGTGGTTTCCTCCGCCATCGCCAGCATCATCGCCACCATGACGTAGTTGCCGGCCACCGCCGTCAGATCGACGATCTGCTGATCGTTGAACAGTTTTCGGGCCCGGGCGAAGGTCTCGTCGGAAAGTTTTTTGGTGGTGGTCAGCTCGGTGACGAAATCGTACACCAGCGCCTCGTCCTCGGCCATGTTTTGCGGCCGCTGTCCGGCCTTCAGCTCGGCGATGATATCGGCCGACAGTCCCGCCTTGGCCGCCAGCGGCGCGTGCGCGTACCACTCGACCTGCGAGCGCCACTGCCGCCCGATGATCAGGATCGCGAACTCGTTGAGCCGGGTCGGGACCGAGGTTTCCCAGCGCAGATAATGAAACAGATCGAACAATCGCTGGCCCAGCACCGGGCTGCGGATCATCGGATTGTACGGCCCGGCCAGGCCGACGCTGGAGACCTTGACGATCTCCTCGCCGAGCGGCCTCTGCGCCTCGTTGAGCCCATCCAGGGTAAGCTGCGGAAAGCGCGGCTGCTTGCCGGTCGCGGGCTGCGCCAGCATCGTGGCCGCAACCCAGCCGCCGGCCGCAGCGATCGCGAGTGACGACATCCAGGCGACAGACTTCATGGTTTCCTCCTTGATCGCTCGCTTGTGATGGCGCCCAGCCTAGTCCGGCGGCGCGGCACAAACCAGATCCTGCGGGAACCCGGTGAACCGCTTTGGCCCATCGGTGTTGAAACCCGAAAAATGGAGGCCATCCATGTCTGGATCCATACTCGCGTCTCGATTCAACCTCGCGCCGGCATTGCTGTTGCTGGCGCTGAGCCTGCCCGGCAGTGCCGCCCAGGCCGCCGTTTCGCCTCTCGCCGCCATGGCGGGTTCATGGTCGGGCGGCGGCATCCTGCGCACGTCCGACGGATCGGAGCAGCGGCTGCGCTGCCGCGCGGCCTACGACGTCGACCGGGCCGGCGTCCAGCTTCGGCTCAACCTGCGTTGCGCCAGCGACAGCTACAATTTCGACTTGACCAGCGATGTCGAATACCGCGGCGGCGCGATCTCCGGTTCCTGGAGCGAAGCCAGCCGCAACGCTTCCGGGACCATTTCCGGACGCGTGCGCGGCGATCGCATCGAAGCCTTGGCGACAGGCCCGAGCTTTTCGGCCGGCCTGTCGCTGACCACCCGCGGCGGCCGGCAGAGCGTGTCGATCCGCCCGCAGGGAACCGACATCACGGATGTTTCGCTGGCGCTGGACCGACGCTGACGCCGCGGGCTAGATCGCGCCGATATCGCCGAGGCAGAGCTGCGCCAGCTTCATCCGGTCGGCGATGTGGCGCGGCTCCCTGCAATCGAGATTAAGCGCGAACACCGTCGGCGCATCGCCGCGCTCGGCCCAGCCCACCAGCCAGCCGAGCGACGGCTTGCCGGTTTCGGCGCCGACCAGGCCGGTCTTGGCGCGGATGACGGAATCGCCTGATTTCGTCACCGGCAGGATATCGCGCACCAGCTCCTGGCTGCGTTTTGAAACCGGCAGTGCGCCGCGCCGCAGCCGGTCGATGAAATCGATCTGCTGCACCGGATCGATGCGCAAGCCGCCGGTCAGCCAGAACTGGTCGATGCCGCCGCCGATGTCGCGGTTGCCGTATTCCAAGAGGTCGAGATATTTCTGCATCCGCTCCGCGCCGATGCGCCGGGCGATCTCCTGATAGACCGGCACTGCGGAGGCGGCGATCGCCGAACGCAGCGTGTGGTCGCGATTCCAGGCGTCGATGCTTCTGACCACGCCGTCCCACTTGAACACGTCCTGGTCGGGATCGCCGACCACGCCGGTTTCCAGCGCGATCACCGAATTCGGAATCTTGAAGGTCGAGGCCGGCAGCACCGCCTGCCCGGAGCGATCGGTGTCGCTGGCGATCACCAGATAATCCTCGACCTTGTAGCCGACGAAGGTGCCGACGGTGCCCTCGTCGGCGAACCGCCTCGCCAGGTCGTTTCGAATCTCGCTGCGCTGCGGCGCCACGTCGGCAGAGCCGCGCGACGGCCAGACGCTCGCGGCGGCCAGCAGGCCCAGCACATGACGGCGGTCGATCAAGGCGATCTCCGATGCGGTGAAAACATGGCGGCGACCATGCCGACGGCATCGTGGTGAAACCATGACGAATAAAGCCAAGCCGATTGAGTTCAGGCTGATCCGGCGTATCGGGTCGAAGCTTGCGTGTATCGGTCCCGACTCTGCGGCGCTAGCCGCGAAGAGCGCTGCACCGCGTCCGGGACACGATTGCGTTCCCCGGATGCTGCGCAGCGCGCCGCTTGCGGCGTGGTGGGCTGCTGATCCGGGGTCCATGAAAGCAGATGCGGCGACGGCTTCTCCTTCCCGCGAGACGGAGCGCAGCAAAGACGAGCGCCGTGCGTTAGCGAATCCGGCCCGACAGCCGCAGCACGAAGATCAGAACTTCGGCCACCGCCTTGTACAGCTCGGCCGGAATTTCGTCGCCGAGTTCGACATTCGACAGCGCGCCGGCCAGCACTTCGTTCTGCTCGATCGGGATGTCGTGGGCCCTGGCGACCTCGACGATCTTGTCGCCGATGCTTCCCCTGCCCTTGGCGACCACCCGTGGCGCGCCCGACCGGTCGTATTGCAGCGCGACCGCGAGTTTCCTGGCTTCCGGGCTCACAGCGCGCGATCCAGAAAATGCCCCGCCGGGGCCGCTGCCGATTGCACCGGCGCGCCGTCGCGGATCACGATATCGCCGGGTTGCAGTTCGGCGCGGCTCAGCGCCTGGCTGAGCTGCGACACGCCGGCGCGCAACTGCTCCGCGGTGGCCGGCCGTTCCGCCCACATCCGCACCGAGGTGCGCTCGCCACTGAGCGAAATCTGCGCATGGATCGGACCGGCCGGCTCGACGTCGAGCGAGAACCGCGCCCGCCACACCCGCTTGGCGGCCTCGACTTCGCTGCCGCCGCCGTCGCGCGAAATCTCGAACTGCGCCATCGCGGTGCCCTGGCCCGTCACAAACGGAATCTCGAAATTCCACCGCGGCGCCAAGGGATCGAACCGCGCCGCCGGCGTGTCGGACTGGCCCGGCAATGACGCCACCTGCAGCAGCGTCTGTCGCGCGATCGCGCCGTCGGTATCGGCCAGCAGATGATGCATCGCCGTCTCCAGCGGCGAATTCGACACCAGCGTCGCCGGCAGCACCGGCTGCGCCGCCGGCAAGGCGCCGCTGATCGGCGGCGGCGGCACATTGCTGCGGGCGAATTCGGCGTCGTCGACCTTCGCCAGCCGGGCCCCGGCCACCGCCGGCAGCAGCGAGAGCATCAGGCTATCGTCGAATCCCAACCGCGACGGATTTGTCGCCGCCTGCGGACCGCCCTGAAGCGCTTCCTGCAGCAGGTTCAGCGCCGCGCTGCTGGCGGCGCTGCGCGCCGCCGCATCCGCAGGCGTCGATGAAGGTGACGGGACCGCGGTCGCCAGGCCGAGGTCAAGCAGTTCCAGCGGCTGCGGCGACAAGGCACCTTGCAGCGAAACCCCCGACGCCGCGATCCCGGAACCGGGCAGCGGCGCCAGCGCTGGCGAGGCCGTGGCCGGTATTTCGGCCCCCACTATCATGGCAACGGGTTGCGATGCCCCCTGGGCCGGCGGCGCCGCGCCTGTCGCCAGCGTCCATGCCGCCGCGGGCGACGCCGCTGCCGACGCCGTTGCCTGCTGCGCCACGACGGTTGCCGGGCTCTGCGTCGGGGTCGCGCCCAGCGCTGTCGTCAGCACCTGGCGCAGCACGATCAGCGCCGCCTTGAGGTCCGGCGTGGTGGCGGATGGAAGCACCGATCCGGCGGCCAGCGAGGCTTCCATGAACAGGCCGGAACTCTGGAACGCCTGCTGGATGTCGTCGCCGGTGAGGCCCGGATCGAGGTTGGTGCGCTGCGCCAGCAATTGCGCCACCGCCTGCTGGACCTGCGGCGGCAGGCCGACCAGCCCGGCCGCGACGCCGAGATTGGCAAACAGCGGCGCCAGACTGGTCTGCTGGGTCGCCGCGGTCTGGGCCGCGATCGCTACCGCGAGGGTCTCCAGCGGCGTCAGCGGATTGGCCGGCGCGCCGAGCGCTCCCGTCGCCGGCGCGGCAAGGCTGGCGGTCGCGCCGGGCCCCAGCGTCACTGAATCGGAGGTTGCGGTCGCATTCGCCGCGCCGCCCGCACCCGGGCTGGCCGCGGCGCCGGCCTGCTGGTTGACCACCGCGAGCGCGATGCCATTGGTGGTCTGCGACACCGCCAGCTGCAACGTCTGGCCGGCCTGCAGCGGCACCTGCGACTGCACGTCGATGGCCTGGCCGCCGATCGCAATTCGTACCTGGTCGTTGCCGAGGATCTGCAGCACCTGGGCCGCGACCACGGTTCCCGGCTGCAGCACGACACTCGCCGACACGCCCTGCGCGGCGACCAGCGAGGTGGTCGGAGTGATCACGATCGACATTGGGCTCACCGGGACACGCCCGTTCACCGGGTCATGCCCGGCCGAGGCTATCCAGCTGTCGTAAACCTGGCGTTAACCGCGCGTGGTTTAGCGGCGCATCCCGGGTCTAGCCGGCCGCGGGATTGAGGCTCCGCAAAATGCTGACGGCGGCTGAATAATCGATCAGGCGCGCCGCGCGCCGGGCCGCCACCTCCTCGTCGACCCCCCATTGCTCGATGTTCCAGTCCTCGTCGACATGGGCCGCACTCCAGGCCTGGTCGGAATCGAGCACGCCGAAAAGCAGTGCCAGCGCCAGCAGCGCCGAGCCGGTCAACGTCGTGACCACATGCAGCGCCGCCACCGACCAGGGGTCGGCCGGCAGCGCCGCCCGTGCGGCGGCGATCGCCGAATCCGGCTGGCGGACATGCACGATGCCCTCGGCGAGAATGAAATGGGCGCCCAGCGTCTCGGCCGCCCAGAACACCACCGGGTCCCAGCGCGCTGCTTCGCGCGCCACCAGCGCCTCCGGATGGCCGGCGCGATAGAACAAGAGATCGGAGCCAAGATATTTCGCGATATCGTCGGCGACGGCATCGACCCGGTCGACCACGGCATCGACCACGCTGTTGGCGAGCCGCGTCAGCGGCATGGTCAGGGGATCGATGAATTGTTTCTGGGCCTCCCATTCCCGGACCATGGCCTCGGCGATCGCCCGGGTCGGCGCCACCAAGGCGCGGCCGGACGGCGTGCGGACCGGCCTGTCGTCGAGCGTGATGGCAAAACCATCGGCCGCTTCGACCAGGCCGGCCTGCGCATAGAACCGCGTGCGGCGCGGGCCGCGGGTGGTGCGCCTTACGGCTTCTTCCGGATCGAGCGGGGATTTCCCGGCCACTTCATCCAACAATTCACGCATTTTTATTCCGCTTCCGTCCTGCAGTGCCCGTCTGCGCCCGCCGCCATGATAAGGTTTGCGGACGGATAAAGCGAGCCGGCGATGAGGAGACTGTTCGGAGCGATACTGGTGCTGCTGGCCGGTTTCGGCGTCACGACCGCCGAGGCCGGATTCCGTTCGCCGGAATCGCTGGTCCGCAATGTCTATGGCTATTACGGCGACCGCACCTCGGATCTCTCCAGCGGGCTGCCGCGCGACGCCGTCACGGCGCAGCAGTTTTTCGACCCGGGCCTGCGGCAGGCATGGGATCGTTCGAAGCATCAGCCGTACGATTTTTTTGTCCAGAGTGCGAACTGGAAGCTCGGCGCGGCTCGATATCGATCCTGCGCCGGCAATTCGACAGGACCTATGTCGCGGTCGCCTTCGACAATAACGGCCGCGCGGTCACGCTGAATTTCATTGTCGTCAACGGGCCCGAAGGCTGGGTCATCAGCGACGTCGAGAGCCCGCACGATTCACTGCGGATGTTTCTCGCTCAGTACCATGGCTAGCGGAAAGATTGCGCTAGAACGCCGCCGCGATCGAGCCCGAGCGATCCCGGTCAAGGCGCTTCGAGATTGATTTTCCGGCGCCTTCTCCTGCACATTGCCTTTCGCACCCCGGCAAGGCGGTGCCCGGAGATCCCGATTTGAGTTCAACTCCTGAAATCGATGCCGATTTCAAGCGCGCGCTGTCGGCCGAAATCGTCGCCAGCGAGCAGATGCGCATGCGCATCGTGGCCGCGCTGCTGGCGGTTCTTTTGGTCGCGGATCAGCTGCTGTTCTGGTTCGATTTCGACAGGCTGCAATCCTTTATGCAGAAACCGCTGACATGGTGGCTGCCGCTGCGCGCGATCGGACCGTTTCTGGCTTATGAGATCATCATTCTGTTTGCGATCCGAAGGCGGGCCGCGCGCGGCCGCGATCTTCCAAGGCCGGCGCGGATTGCCAACGTCGTGGTCGAGACCAGCATCCCCACGGTGCTGCTGTGGTGGGCGAACCAATATACCAGCCCGGCGGTGGCGTTCTCGCTCTGGCCGTCGATGCTCTACTTCATCTTTATCGTCGGCTCGGTGTTGCGGCTGGATTTCTGGCTCTCGGTCTTGACCGGCCTGGTGGCCGCTTCAGGCTATATCGGGCTGGTCTATCTGGTCTCGCGCCATGCCGCGGTCGAGCCGATCGTGCATGTCAGCCGGGCCCTGGTCATGCTGGTCGCCGGTTTGGTCGCCGGGCTGGTGGCGGCGCGGCTGCGCCACAAATTCCAGCTTGCCGTTCGCGAAGCGGCCTCGCGCGAACGCGTCACCAATATCTTCGGCCAGCACGTCTCCCCGGCGGTGGTCGATCGCCTGCTCGAAAGCCCGGCCGAATGGCAGGGCGAGCGGCGCGAGGTCTGCGTGATGTTTCTCGATATCCGGAATTTCACGGCAAATTCCCGCAGCCGGCCGCCGGAGGATGTCGTCGACTATCTCAACGCGGCGTTCGCCTTCATGATCGAGGCCGTCGACCATCACTCCGGCTTCATCAACAAGTTCCTCGGCGACGGCTTCATGGCGGCGTTTGGCGCCCCCCTCGCCGATGCGGATGCGGCCCGGCACGCGGTTGCCGCGGCCCGCGAGATCCTCGCCGAGATCGACCGCCGGCGCGCGGCCGACGGGGACTGGCCACTCGAGATCGGCATCGGGCTGCACATCGGGCCCTGTGTCACCGGCAATATCGGCTCGCCGAGGCGCAAGGAATTCACGGTGATCGGCGACACCGTGAATTTAGCCTCCCGGCTCGAACAGCTGACCAAGCAGTACGGCTCCCGCCTGATCGTCTCGGACGCGATCATCGCCGCATTGGGGGAGGAGGCCGGCGCCGCGATCCCGCTGGGCGCGGTTGCGGTGAAGGGCTATGCCGAGCCGGTACCGGTCTGGGGGCTGGAATAGTCGGCGGGCGGTCCACCCCGTGCCCGCGCGCCTTGGCACCGCATCGTTGGAAATGACCCCGTAGCTAAAACCGCGTGGTGATGTCGGTAAGCCATTGCGGAGAAGCCTCGACCAGCGCCGTCTCCACCGACCTGTCCAGGCCGGTGACGATCAGGAGCCCGATCACCACCAGGAGAATTCCGAGCGCCTGTTTGGCCGCCGAGCTGGCCGATGACAGGCCATGGCGCCAGCGGAGCAGAACTTGTCGCGACACCGATCCCAGCACGATCAGCGGGATCGCCGCGCCAACGCCGAACATCAGCATGGTCAGTGCGACGGCGCCGAGATTTTCGCCCTTGGCGGCAAGCAGCGAAGCCGCCCCCAGCGTCGGGCCCACGCAGGGACTCCAGACCGCTCCCAGCAGCAATCCGATCCCGAACTGCCCGCCGAGGCCGGCTCCGGAAAAACCGCCAAAGCTCTGCTCGGCCCAGTTGCTGATCGGCCCGCCCGCGGCGGCAAGGCGCATCTGCAGCGGCGGGATGGCCAGCACGGCGCCGATCGCGATCATCACGACGGCGGCGATGCTGCGAAACGCCTCGGTATCGAAACCGAGCGCATAGCCCGCCGTTGCGACAAACAGCCCGATCGCCACAAACGACAGCGCGACGCCGGCGGCGAGCGCGAGCGGGCCGAAGCGGTGCTGGGAGGCGGCCGATCCCAGCACGATCGGCAACAGCGGCAGAACGCAGGGCGAAAGCACCGAGAGAATCCCGGCGACAGCAGCCAATCCAAAACTGCCGATCATCGGAAGCGGTTGGTCAGGTCGTCTTGTCGAGCAGCGCCGCGATCGAGGCCGGATCGGTGTCGCCGACCGAGCGACCGGTTTCCGTCGAGCCCTTGAAGGTAATGAGCGTGCTCTGCATCCGCGCGCCAAAGGCCTTGACGGCATCTTTCTGGCTGTCGAAGTCGACATGGAATACCATCAGGTTCCTGAACTTGTCCTGCTTTTCCAGGTTTCCAAGGATCGGCGTCTGCGCCTTGCAGGTCGGGCACCAGGGAGCCTGGATCTCGACCAGAATGGGCTTTCCGGCGGCCTGGGCCGCTGCGAAAGCCTTGGCGTTGTATTTCAGGGTCTCGGCGGCCTCGGCGCCGAAAGCAAAAACGGTCGAAAGCACGATGGCGGCGACAAGGGACGGCAAGCGGATCATGATTTCACCTCCGGCACGGGCATTTTGCCCCTACGGGATTGTCGAACCGGGCCGGTCAGATGTTACGGCGGCGACAAAAGATATTTTGTGAATTCGCACCCCTGGCCCCCTGCCCTGGCCGCCCCCGGCGGCGGGACCCCGCGCCGCAGCAACGCCGGTCGGCGCGGACAAGACCCCGCTCAAGCCGGCAAATGGTCGCGCTCGCCCGACATCCCAATGAGCTCGTAGATCTTCAGTCCCGCGGCGCGGCCCTTGACCGTTATTTCGTCGAGCTCGCGTACCGATATCGCATCGCCCGCCAGCCGCCGGGTTTCCGGACCGATGATGATTTCCGACCCATAGATCTTGTTGGCACCCTCCAGCCGGCTTGCGATGTTCACGGCGTCGCCGATCACGGTATAATTCAGCCTGACCTCGGATCCGATGTTGCCGACCAGCATCTCGCCGGAATTGATGCCGATCCTGATCCTGATGGTCTGGCCGAGATCATCGACCAGCCCCGAGTTTCGCATCGCACGCTGGCAGGACAGCGCCGCCCGGCAGCAGTCGATTGCGTGATCGGGGTTCGACGCCGGAGCTCCCCAGAACGCCATCACCGCGTCGCCGATGAATTTGTCGATGGTGCCGCCATGGGCCTGCACCTCGGTGGACACCAGATCGAAATAACTGGAAAGCAACGGGATGATCCGGTCCCCCATTCGTTCCGATATCCCGGTGAAGCCGGCCATATCCACGAACATCACGCTCATCGGCCGCACCGCGCCGCCAAGCCTGGCTTCCGCGCCTTCGCTGACCAGCCGCTTGACCAGTTCGGCCGGGATGTATTTGCGGAACGCCGCAAGTCCGAGCGCCATGTCGGCGATGGCGCCGGACAGGTTTTCTATTTCGGTCAGTCGCGACGGATGGCGCTCGACCTTGTCGAGGTCGAACCGCTCGACATGCTTGATCTCGCTGACGACCTTGATGATCGGGGCCGCGAACAGCCGCTGCGACAGCCAGGCCGACAAGAATCCGGCGATCGCGATCAGCAGCGCCAGCCCGATCACCAGCCGTCGCAACGTCATCTGCACCGGTCCGAGAAATTCCGACTCCGGCACCACCGTCACCAGCGACCAGCCCGGAAACGAAATCGGCGTCAGCACCGCGGCGTAGGCGCTCTGGTCCCGGGTGATCCGCAGACTGAAGGCCTGTCCCTTGTCCGGATCGTAGCCGGAACCGGCCTGCCGTATCGCATCGACCGCCACCGGCAACAGCGGGTGATCGGTCTTCAAGGGCGTCGTTTCATCGGCCTCCGGATCCGGCGAGGCGATGACGTTTCCGGATTGGTCGAGGATGAAAGCTCCGGCAGTCTTTCCAATCGTGAGCTGCGACAGGAACTGGGAGACGCGGGAGAGTTCGATCATGATGCACAGCACGCCCTCGCGCGTCCCTGCGACATCGATAGGTCCGGCGAACGCCGCAGCGAGCCGGTCGCCGACCGGATGCCGGGTAAAGATCGACCACTGCGGCTCGTCAGCCTTGACGGCGTCGCGAAACCAGTCCTGATCCGCCACCGCATAACCCGTGGCTTCGCTGCGGCTGTCTTCGAACTTGACATCGGCAGCGGTCGAATCGTAGCGGTCGATCTTCAGCCGGGAGGAGCCTGCGGCCATTTCCATCATTTCGACGGCCGAATCGCCCAGCTTGTGCGCTGCAAAGAACGAACCGTCCGGCCAGCCGAAGGCGACCCAGGAAATGGTCGGCTGCGCCTGCAACTGGGACAGAAACACGAATTCGCGCTTTCGGGAGTCGCGGGGATCGAGCACGGCTTCGACGAACAAGGTACGCACCGCCGTGTAGGACGCCCGCGCCTCGGTGGTGATCGACTGCAATTCGTCGCCGACCGCAGAGACGATCTGATCGTTGATGGTGGTGGCGAGCGTCTCGCTGATCTGCTCGGCGGTTCTCCACCACAGCAGATGGACACCGGCGGCGCTGACAATGATCGACGCCAGCACAAGACCCGAAATGGCGACGCGAATCCCGATACGCATGGCTATTTCCTGGCCCTTACCTCGACCTCACCCTAGCAGCGCATGCCCCCGCAGGATACGCCGGCGGCCGGCGCGGCGTTACCAATCGATTGGCTTTTCAAGGGCTGGCCACCGGGCCATCCTTAAAAAACTCAGAGCCGCGAAACTTTAGCAGCAATCCCCTCGTATCAACACAACCGGGCATGCCGTTCGCCCAAAGCCAGATGAGCCGATGGTGTCATGACCCACGATGTTTCGATTCCCGCAGCCCTGGCCGCCGGCGTCATCAGCTTCCTGTCGCCCTGCGTTCTGCCGCTGGTTCCGCCTTATTTGATCTATCTGACCGGCGCCACCATCGAACATGTCGCCAATGATGAGCCGGCATCCGCCTCCAGGCGCGCGGTGATGGCATCGGCGCTGCTGTTCGTTCTCGGCTTCTCCACCGTGTTCGTGGCGCTCGGCGCCAGCGCCAGCCTGGTCGGCGGCCTGATCCGTACCTGGTCGGCCGAGCTCTCGATCATTGCCGGCCTCGCCATCATGGTGATGGGTCTGCACTTCCTCGGATTGACCCGGATCGCGTTCCTGATGCGCGAGGGCCGGCTTTCGATTCCAAGACCGGTCGGGCTTTGGGGCGCCTATGTCATGGGACTGGCCTTCGCGTTCGGCTGGACGCCCTGCATCGGACCGATCCTCGCGGCGATCCTGTCGGTCGCGGCCGCGCAGGCCACCGTCGCCAGGGGCGCCGGGCTGCTGGCGATCTATTCGGCGGGACTGGGCCTCCCCTTCCTGCTGGCGGCCTTCATGATCGAGAGCTTCACCTCGCTGCTGGGGCGCCTGAAACGGCATCTGGCCGGCGTCGAGCGCGCGATGGGCGTGCTCATGGTCTTGACCGGCATCGGTTTTCTGACCGGCACCCTATCGACCATCAGCATCTGGCTGCTCGATACGTTTCCAGCGCTGGCAAATATCGGCTGAACGGCGCGTAACAAGGTGGCGAGTGGGGACGAAACTCGCAGGCCGTAATTTAAAAACCGGGAATTTGGGGGAGAGAATGCATTTCATCGTCAATCTCTTGATTGTCTTGCCGGCGCGCATCGCATCCTATTTCGCCTGGGCGGCGCCGCTCTTGATGCGACTGGTGGTCGGCTATGTCTTCATGCTGACGGGGTGGGGAAAGCTCAACAACCTTCCGCAGATGATCCAGAACTTCACCGAATGGGGCATCCCGTTTCCGCGCATCCTCACGCCGTTCGTCTCGGGCGTCGAATGCTTTGGCGGCGTGATGCTGATCCTCGGCCTGTTCACCCGTATTCCGGCGGTGATGCTGGCTGTGGTGATGATCGTCGCCATCAGGGCCGCCAAATGGGACGATATCGATTCGCTGGAGACGCTGCTCGGCTTCGAAGAGGTGACCTATTTCGCCGCCTTTGTCTGGCTGGCGATCGCAGGGCCCGGCGCGATTTCCCTCGACCGGCTGCTGCTGCGCGCCACCGGCCAAAAGGCCGATGCGGCGTAGCCGGATGCCGAACGGCGTTGCGGCTTGGCTCACGTTCGCGTGACCGCGCCGTTTCGCTGAGCCCGCATCGGTAACGCTCTCGTATCTCGCGCAAGCTGTCCGCTGCGACTGATCGGGAGGCGTCATATGAAATATCTCTGCGCGCTGGCGCTTGCCGTCGCCGCTCTCGCAACGTCGCCGGCATCAGCGAGCGAATCGATCACATGGAAAGGCTGGAATGACGAGGTATTCGCGCGCGCCGCCGCCGAGAAGCGCTTCGTGGTCCTCGACCTGGAAGCGGTGTGGTGCCACTGGTGTCACGTGATGGAACAGACGACCTATGCGGATCCGGCGGTGATCGATCTCATGGCGTCGAAATACATCCCGGTCCGGGTCGACCAGGATGCCAACCCCGACCTTTCCAGCCGCTACGGCGACTGGGGATGGCCCGCGACCATCGTGTTCAATTCC
>Ga0182030_10008081_pt1 | contig 21842 bp, 25 predicted proteins | sample 812S3MmetaG_FD_121299 | JGI IMG/M metagenome (GOLD analysis project Ga0182030, IMG submission 121299) | Permafrost microbial communities from Stordalen Mire, Sweden - 812S3M metaG (Illumina Assembly) | ecosystem: Environmental > Terrestrial > Soil > Wetlands > Permafrost | place: Sweden... | reverse complement strand
AGCAGCAACTCCCAGAAGTACAGCTCCTTCGAGTGGTGCATCATCGTCGGCTTGTTGCAATCGTGCAGCAGAGCGGCGTGTGCGGTGGCGCGTTTCAGTGCGACGCGCACGTCTGCCGGTGTGACGCCAGCGGCGGGCGCAAAAACGTCGCTCAGTATCTGCCGCACGTCGTCCAACGCGCGCAACAGCAGTGACCAGTGTTCGATCCAGCCCGACTCCTGTTCGAGGATTGTGTTGACGATGCCGTTGCGTCGCACGTAGTAGACGTACATCTCCTTCACCGAGAAGAAGATGAGGTGTTTGTTCGCGTGCACATAGGCGCACATCGGGCACAGATGACGCTTGTGATCGCCGTGCTTCGTCGTCGGCGCCAGACCGCCCGGACACATCGGACACGCGGCGTGCGTCTTCTTGTGGCATCCGGCGCACCACGTGTACAGCCGAAAGCTGTCCATGTGCATCGATCGGCGTGCGGCGAGCACTGCACGCCACTGTGGACGAACACGCGCGCCCGGGAACGCACCCATCAACGTCGCTTCGAGCATGTTCAGCAGCACGACCACCGCCGTTGGTTGCGCACCGAGCATCTCCGACATCATGCCAGAGAATTCTCTTATCATACATTTCTTGTTCGTCGCCTTGACGAGCAGCATGTGCAACAAACTGTTGCACTTCGACGCCCAGCCTGAGCGTACGTTGCTGAAGATGTTCGCCTGTGGCAACGAACACGTGAGGTCGACAAGTTCGCCGGCGTACACGGCACGCAACGGGTGCGGATAGTTGCGTTCGAGCGGCGAGAAGTGCACCGATTCGCTGAGCACGTGCGCTGGATTGCGTGCGCCGCCCACCAGTTCGAGCGCCGCTATCAACGGGCAGTCGAGGTAGACGTCGGTGAAATTGCCGCCCATTGCGTCGCACCACAGGTGCAGGTCGGCGTGTGTGTTGGCGAACAGATGCAGCGCCAGCACGCACTGCTGCACACCCGAGTCGGTTGAGTACTCGTAGCGCAGGTCGGTGACGAGCAGGCGTGCCATGCGCAGTGCTAGCGACACTCGCAACAGTGCGGCACTGAAGTACCGATGCTCTTGCGGTCGTTCGACGACACCGAGCGGCACGGCCAGTTGGTAGGCGCGTTCGAGAACCGAGCATTGTTGTGCGACGAGGCGAACGAAAAGCGCGCGTCCCAGTTCACTGTCGACAAACAGTGCCGTGCGTGCGAACGAGCAGAAAACATTGTCCGCCAGTTCGGTTTGTTCGTAGTGGTCGGTGACGCCGAGCGACTCGCACACCCTAGAGAGCGCGCGATGAAGTACGTGCGTCGACTGACCGAGTGCGTCGCGCAGTTGCAGCACAGGCACACGATTGGGCACTCGTGCGCGTACCAACTCCAACGGTTCGTCTACGCCGAGCAGTGCATCGAGGCGCGAGAATTGATGTCGGCGCAGTAGGCGAGTGCGTGCATCACCATCGGCAGCGTCGGCGTCGCCAACCGATTCGGTGCAGTACTGCTCGCATTGTTCGCATTCACAGTGCAGGAGTTCGAGGTGCCATTGGCCGTGCTCGTCGTGTGTGAACGAACAGTTGTTGAATCCGCAGTGCGTGTTGAACGGCGACGCACACTGCAGGCAGAACGAATCGTCTGCAAATTCAGAGAATGGTCGGTTGTACGATTTCGCGGTGGTGGTGGTGGCGGCGGAGGCGGCTGTTGTTGTTGATTCGTCGGTGGGTGTATTGGTATATGTTTCGATGTAGTTGAGAAACGGTTGACGCGGTACGCTCTGACAGGCCGTATCGGTGCCGCCAACGTCCACGAGTTCCGTGGTGTCTGGCAGCAACGGCAAGTAGGGCTCACAGCGCGGACCGTTCATATAGCAATTGCCGCGTCCCACCGACGCCGAAAATCCAATGCCTTCAGCTCGATCAGGCAACGCAGTGTGTGCTTGCCGATCTGTGTGCTCGACGGTGAGTAGTGCGACGCCGAGAACATCACTTGCGGTTTAACGATGCCGTTGAACTTGTTGTTCTCCAACGTCACCGGCAGAAGTACGTCGGCATTGTACTCGTTCTCGCCAATCAACACGGCGTGGTCCTGGAGCAGTTCGAGCGGTTGTGCGTTGACGTGCGACGTGCTGGCGCGTGCGTAGCTCATCACACTCGCCGTCGTTGCGGCTCGATTGCAGATGATGCACATGAGCGACGGCTCCAGTTCGAGAGATTCGCGCGTCACGTGTGGTCGAAATTCGCGGCACACGAAGCCCTGTATCGGCGTGAGTGGATAGCTCGTGTTGAGTGACATACACACGCAGCGTTCGCCGTTGAAACACGGTCGTTCCAGCGACGGCGCCGGCAATGGTTCGCGCATGAATGTTTGCAGCAACGCACGCGAATACGTTGGCAACGCACGCGCCGATGCTGCGTAGATGGGCAACAGCGTCTGAGACTCTGCTGCTGCCGCTGCCACTTCCTCATTCTCCTCTGCCTCTGTCACTGCGTTGCCACGAGCACCACCACTTTGTTGTTGATGTTGGAGTAGTTTATCTGCTCGTTTTTGTTGTTCGTCGATTCGTGCTTTCAGCCGAGTTTGATTGGCCGCCGCCGCTGCAGCCTCCTTGAACTTGTCGTTCTGCAGCACGGCGATGACGGTGCGCATCAGTGGCGACGCGTGCGGCTCAACGCCGCAGGTGAGTGCAAGTCGAATGCCTTCCGACGAGACGTTGAGTTCGCGCAACCGTGTCGTGAGCGCATCCACTTCGTCGTCGCGGTGGTGCGCAAACAATTGCCGATCGATGTCCGCCTGTGTGAGTTCGGGCGCGCGTGTCCACATCTCGAGGTACTTGAGAATCGCCGACTCGTTCACGCGCACATGAGTATCGGTTGCGCGCAACAGTGCATGCATCTTGTCGATTGGATGTTCAGTTGCAGCTGAATCGCCGAGGTTCTTCTTCTTCGCGTTCGGATTGCTGGCAGACGTAGGCGCCGTCTCTGTGGAGAAAACAGTGTCACTCGGTGCCACCTGAACCAGTTTGGCGGTGAGATCGACCACTTCGAGCAGTTGCATGAGCATCGCCTCGCAGTGTGTCTTGAGCAGTTCGTCGGTCGATTGCGTGAGATCACTCTGCTGTGCGAACTGGCGCACGTAGTCCGCTGCAGGTAGGATGGCACCGACGCGTCCACGCAACGCCGAACCGTCGGCTGAACGCGCCACTACAGGCACACCGAAACTGTCGCGTTCAACAGACGCCACTTCGAGTGTGCTGTGTGTGTGCACGTCCGGAGGGCGCGAGTTGACATCACGTCGTGCAGCCACTCTTCGACGATGCTCGTCAACACGCATCGCCAACAGCTGTTCCATCTCGAGCTTGCGTCGACGGCACTCGACGGCCATTGAAGGTCCGCGACACTCGCTTTCGATCTGATAACACCGCACAGCACGGTAGAGTTCGCCCGCCACGGTGTCGTTCTTCAGCAAATAGGCGTCGAGGAGCAGTGCGCACATTCGTCCGTCGGAGACGCCGCACTCGAACGTGATCTTCTTCTTCTCTTCGAGTTCGCGCGCTCGACGTTCCGCCATCTCACGCCTCACAGCAGGTAGCGCATCGGGCATCTCGCGGTCCACTTGTTCGGCAACGTGTTTCAACGCGCTGCCTGGCGTCACGTGCAGCCAACGTTGAAATCGACCAGCCAGTTCCTCTCCGCTGCAGCCACAGTCGTCGATGGAGTGTTGAGTTTCGTGAGCACCGCCCGCGTCGTTTGCCGACGAATCGGTTCGTTCGCGTAGTTTGCGCTCCATCAAGTACCGATGTTTAGCACGATGCAGACGCAAATCGAGCTGCTGATCGCAATTGAACTTCAACGCTCGCGCGCTCGCTTCGCTCATGCTCGGATCGGTTTCGCGTGCCTCTTGCACCACATCGGTGCGTATCGACTCCAACGAACGGCCGGTGTACAGTTGAGCGCGCTGTTCGCGCGTCAGTCGACGATCGTCGTCGTCGCCAGTCAATTCGCAACGCTCGACGTCGGCCAGCGACGTGTTGCACATTGCGCGCACAGTTTCGTTCGAGAGCGCCGCTTGCCGCTGCAGTTCGCTGCGTGACATAGTGGACGTCGAGGAGGAGGAGCAACACGACTCTTCGGTTGCAGTCACCGTTTCGCCATCGTCGTTGTCATCGAAACCGCTCGCGAGCAGAGCCGGATCGAGTCGCACCGATGCGTGCACTCGACTGCGCAGTTTGCGGCGTTCGTTGGCCGCGTCCGTTTGCTGGTCGGGAAACGCCGACGCCTCGAGTGGAGCTACAAACTCGCTGTATCCATCGTCGAAGTTGTCGATGGAAGTAGACGCAATGGTTGCTTTCGCTTTGCGTTTCTTCTTGTTTGTTGTCGTCGCCGTCGTCTTCTTCGTTGCAGCAGCTGCTGTTGTGGCCACGTTCGTAGTTGGAACGAGCGAGTCAACCTTGCGTTTGTTCATTTGCGGGCGGAGTTTTTTTGTTTTCCTATTCGTGACCTGAATGTCGTCGACGATTGTTAGTGGAAAAGGCAACAGCGCTCCGACACAGCAATGCTTCTACTGTCGGCGATTGTCGTCATCGTTCTCGTGAGCGCCGCCACGGCCAACGTCGCGTACCACAAGGACTGCAAACTGGGCGAAAAGAGAGGCTGCGGCAACAACGGTCTCTGTGTGATGAGCAAAACGGGCATCGAACAATGCGAGTGCAACAAGGGTTTCACCGGTCGTCACTGCGGCACTCTCGCCGCTGCGAAACAGGCCAAACCAAAGGCGCGAAAGCGCGAGACTGGCAGTGGGAGCGACAGCGGCACCGAATCGGTTGTCATCGTCGAGGAGGTCGAATCGGCTCCGCGTCGTCATCGCAAACCACATCGTCACGAGACCCAGGAGCAGCAGGAGGACGACGACAGCAGCAGCAGTAGCTCAGTCAATCACCCGCTGCACTGGCACAACGACGGCAGTTCATCGAGCGTGTCGGTGTTCAAGTCGGCCGAGAATAGCCACTGGCCAATCTTCCGTCGGCAGGAGTCGTCTTCATCCTCCTCGTCGTCGGCCAAACCTCCACGTCACTGGCACGGAGACTCGTCTCGCGAGCACGGCAGCGATGGTGGCGATCTTGTCATCTCAGAATCTGAGGGTGGATTCTGGACAGAGGAGAGCTCCTCTTCTTCCGATGATGGTAGCGACGTGCAAGTCGAACAGAACAGTGGATCTTCTTCGTCTGCTGTCGGTGGTGGATCAGCGCACACCGCTCATCACCAACGCAAATCTACGCACAGCGATCGGCAGAACGAAGACAGCGACCGCAACAACGAGGGAAACTCGGGCAATCGCGATCGTCGACACCACAACGACGCCACTTCGGTGACATCGTCGTTGGCTACGCTGTTGTTCGCGTCGATTATCATGGCACTCGTTTGGGCGTGAGCGATCGGAGAGAAACAAATGAACACTTCAATGCATACATTGTGCGCTTCTGAATCTATTCGCACCTAACCACAAACGGAATTGCATGAACGCCGAACTCGATCGCCTACCGGCGTTTCGGAGACCGGGTGCGTCGCACAACGACGCGGCATTCCTGCGCAACGCGAAGTCGGGCGAATACTATGTTCGTGCGTCGTCACAGACGGGAAAATACGTGCTGGTGGTGAATGGGTTGAACGGCGCGGCGCTGCATCTCATCGAGCCGTTGTCCGACAACAAAGCGTGGATCGCCGAGACAACCAACTGCGGCAAAGTCTACTATTCGAGCCTTGCACTGCTGCTGAAGAACCTCGGCGCACTGAAGGGCGTCGTTGCTTCAGCCGCCACCGAGAATGGTGAGAAGGAGCCCACGCACGACATCATACCCGAGTTCAACTACGGCTTCATGCCGCAGGCGATAGTTGACCCACGCCCACCATTACATGTGCCGCGCAGAGAGCAACACTTCGCACGCCTGCCTGTGATTCCAGAAGATGCAGACAATCCGATGCACCGTGTTCCATCTTCGTCTACATCGACGTCGACTCAACCCAACAAGAATACTCGTGCTGCTACGATCCGTCCACTTCCGTCGCAAGCAGACATAGAGACGCACCATCCGTGTCTCGGTCTACACTCGACCGCAACGGCATTGGCAACAACGACTCCGCCGTCGCTGTCGATTGCTCGAGCGTACACCTCACACGAGACGCTTTCCGATGCACCGTTGTCAAACGAGTTGATCGAAGGTCGTGTGTCGCGCTACGACGAGAAGTCGCACGTGTGGGCCGAGATGCTACAGGCGGCGCACCCAGAGCACACTATCGACACCGGCACACAGACGCGTGCCTCAATCGCCGAGGTCATTGCCGCGCGCGAGCAGTGGACGGCCAACTGGCTCATGTGTTACGCACCGGCAGTCAACAACGGCACACTGACGTCGGCGTTCGCTTTTGGCAAGCATGTGCCACACCCAGATGACGAGAACAGTCCACTGAACATACTCAATCGCTACGCGTGTTAGAGGAGTGAAAAATTCTATCGTTTGCGCGAATTCCTTGCACGCAAGCGCCGCACTCTTATTCAATCACGGTGTCTACGTAGAATGGAGGTACACCGAGCGTACGTGCCGTCTTCACCGCCCGCCTCTCCACTGAAATGCGCGCGAATGGCACCATCTGCGCCAATCAACGTTCGTGGCAATGGCGGAGGAGGAGGAGGAGGAGGAGGAGGCGGTGGTGGAGGACTTTTGCGGCGGTTGAGTTCACGCGATCGAATCTCTCCGTCGCCACCACGCTCTCCACCGACCCTCTACGCGGCGTTGGCGATGAATCGCGGCTCGTCGGCACGCACCATCAATCAACGCCGCGCCGAATCAATCGACCAGAGGTGGCGCGACGAGGTGGGCATCGACGATTCGAAGTTGTTCGACGACTGCACGCGTGGTTTTGGTGGTTGCTTGTGTGAGAACGACGCGCTCGACACGCACTATCGCGAGTTGGTCGAACGTGTGCAGTTGCAATTGACGCAGAACGAGAGCACCACTCTGCGGTTGCCGACATGTTGCGCAGCGACGCTCCTCACACGCGTGTTCGCCGCCATGCCACGCACCGTTGTTGTGTATGTGCACCTGGGTGACGACATGCCGTGCAAGGATGAGAACTGCACGCGCGCACACTCGTTCCTCTTCTCTTCGTCGTTGGCACCGTCGTCGCTCACGGCAACCACACCGCGCCGAAAACTCTCATCCTCGTCATCGTCTGCTGGTTCTTCGTTGCCGTTTACGATGAATTGAATGAAGAGCGTTCGACTCCCGCCATCTCTCGCACACGTCAAAAAGAATGACTGAACGTACGCTCAGCGACGAAAAATTGGCATCGATCTGCAGAAAGATTGACGACGACAATGTTGTGTTCCAGTGGTACAAATTCACTCCGTTTGGCGCAGGCGACTACCGACGTCTTCAGGAACTGATCGGCGATCGGCACCTCATCACGAGCTCGGCCGAGAATATCGTAGCACTACAACAAGGCGAAACTCTCGAAGTTGCATTGCTGTACATCGTGCGAGACGTGGTCTCTGTACTGAAGCCGAAGAAGAGCGTCAGAGAACTGGAGATGATTTCCGGGGACTGGCGCGGGACCCTGGAACGCTTTCGCGTCTACGCAAATGGACTGACGCGTGAAGTGCAGAGCGTTTCCTTCATGGGGTTCGATTGTGACTCGTCTGTGGCGGATATATCAAAAGAGTTGGGCGTTGAGAGCAGCGACGAACTATTCCTCCATTTCGGCGAACTGCCGGTCGTCGCTCCCGCTGTGTTCAACACACAAGTGATTTTCATCTGCCCTCTGGGCAATGCGGATCTGAATGCCGAGATGGACAAGGCATTATCTGCGCAACGTCCCACTCGAATTGAAATCGAATAGAATTGTTCATTGTTCACTTGCGTCTGTGTGCACTTTTCGCGCCGTTGATTCACTCAACGTAGTTGCAAGTGCGGTGCTTTCCACGTTGGTGTCTCGCCTTAGCCTGAGAGATTGGTTTTTTGGTGTCCTGTCGCTGGAGCTCGTGTGCGCTAGCAGGCATGCTACCAATCATGGGTCAAACCTTGCCCAATTTCGAGCAACGCATGATGTCGCGATGTTTCGCACTTTTACTCAGTTTTTTGGCGTTGTCTTCGTGCGCGACCAATATCGACAGGACTTTAGTCATCACTGGTGCCTATGGGCGTCTCAACAATGTGTTGATTTTTTCGCAAAAGCGTTGCTCGAGGTGCAACGCACTGGATCGCGTTTGTTGTTTTGTGCCGATCTCGAATTTTGGACGCAAGGCATGGACACGGTGGCCAACGAAGGAAGTCTGTTCGATGTGTTTGATTTCTCTGAGCTGACGCACCACTTCTCTGTGGATTTTCTCACTAGAGGTGGGAAAAATTGCTTGAGATGCATGGAAAACAGTGACAGCACGCGTGCGCAGAGGCGTATGAGAAGCAGAGAGAAAGGTGCTGTGTGAGCAGAAATGTGCCGTCTTGCAGCTGTTTGGGTGCTCAGGAAGTATTCGTCCGTCGCGAAGACATCTCTGTGGTTCTGTCGCACTTACGACCGAGTCGTGGCGTTTGCGAGCACCTGTCGCGCCTTCCGTTTTTTGACGCGAAGAGCAGCGACGTGCCGCGGCGCATTGTTTCGTTCACCGCAGTGCATCTGCGATGGCTGGAGGGCTCGTGTTTGAGTCGTGCCTCGAGGAGCGGCGACACTGCGGAGGCAGACAACGTGTGCCACATGCGGATCGCGTTTGTGAACAAATGGCGCCTGTCAATTGGCCTCGAATTCTCTCCTCTAGTCGTCGTTGCCGATGGCGAGTCTTCGAATGACCTGCAAGAGCTCATGGATCATGGTGCAATGCATCTGCACGGTTTGCAATCGTCGATCGTGGCTGTTGGCATCGATTTCTGGCTATTGGTGTACGCCACCGAAACGTTGGGCAGCTTCGTTTCGACGTTCTCCTTGAACGCCTGCTCTGTGAGACAGTCGTGGAATTTCAGCTCGTGCACATTCCACGTCAGCAGTGATGCGAAGAACTTGCAGCGTGCGCAGCATCTCAATGAAAGTTTTGAGTTGATTTAATGTTAGATTCGGAGGCACCCTTCTTGAAGTAGTGTGTGATGCGTTGCTTCTCGGACTTTGGCGGCGGTGGCAACGAATGCCTATACAACTGCTCCTCGGCGCGACAGATTCCGCACACGCGATTCTTGCTGAAGCACTGCGAACACTGAAAGCCGTTGCACTGCGGTTTGGCGCACCGACGACTGTTTGTACCATATATGCGCTCAGGACACGTGCCACAGTACGTCGCAGCATTATCGGCACCAGATCTACTTCGTTTACTCATACTCGTCGTTGCTGATAGCGGAGGCGGAGGCGAGAGGGTTTGCGATTCGTTTGCGTGTGTGCACCTCACTGCCATGGAAGTTTGATGAATCGTGAAACGTTGTCGGCTTGCTTGGACGCCGACGAGGCACGTTGCACCGATGCAGCAGTGTCGCTCACGAATCCCAGCAGCGTCAACCAGTGCTCGCGCATTGTAGCGACACTCGAGAACGGTAGCCCGTGCACGAGTACAAAGTGCATCGAACACGCCAACAGAACGATGAGAAGGCCCGACTTGCACACTTCGTGGCTCACTGAACTCACAATGCGCAGTAGCAAGTAGATGATGCTGCACGCCATCGTCAACACCAACAATCCCCTGAACAACTCTTCGGTCTCTGGAGATAGTAACGTAGTAGCAATTGACGTGGGAGGAGGAGGCGATGGTGCGAACGTTTCAAACAAGCTCGCAATGAACTGCATCCGGTTTTTGATTCTTGTTTTGCGCGGAGTGCCGCCGCGTTAAGTCTCGGGCGAATTCGAAAACAATGAGTGTTCTCACATCTGCTCGAGCCTCTTCTGCTACTGCCTCCACCGTCAAGGAGGACTGTCCTATTTGTTGTTCGGCTTGCACAGACGAGGCTTCGATCAACGGTTGTGCGCACCAATTCTGCTTCGATTGCATAGAGGTGTGGTCAAAGACAACCAACACATGCCCGATGTGCAAGAAGGAGTTCCTTCAGATTCGCCGACTCGGTGCGCTGCCAAAGGACCGTGCCGCTCAGTTGTTGGCGCGCCGCAAACGTCGTTTGGGTGCCAACGGCGCGCCGAAAGATCCGGCGGTGGTGGACGTCGAACCTCGTAGGCAACGTGCACAGTACGACGAAGACGAGCTGGTGCGTCTCGGGTACGCTAGTGCGAGCGACGGCGGTGAAGAGGGTGCCGACGACGAGAGAGGCGACGCGACTTTCAGCATCGACGAGGACGAACGCAACGCCGTGCACGTGTCCGACAATGAGGGAGAGGAGAAGTACGTACGCGATGGATTCGTAGTCGAGGACGACGATATCATCTACTCGGATCGCAGCAGCGAACTACACGACGATGAGACGTACCGCGACACCCGCGAGAGGGCTGGAGAGGAGGAGGAGGAGGAAGAGGACGACGACGACAACGAAGTACAGTTGAAGAGCGTGCCAACAAAGGATCGAAGTGCGCTCGACGACGATGATATTGTTATCGTGTCCGTTACTCAACCGAAGCGGAAGTTGCGCAAACGATCCGATTAGTCGCGAAAGATGAGCAACTCGTCGAATTCGTCACTTCTACGACAATGCGACGTGTCTGATCGTTATCAGTTGCGTCAGTTCGACTCGCGGACTCTGTTCGTTCTGCACGCGGCGAGCGACGAAGAGGTGCGCATGTACTGCTTGCCAGTGAAGAGCATACACCAGGACAGCAAGCTCGTCATGTGCGAGCCGTGCGACGGAGTTTCGTTCGACAAACGGCAACTCGACTACGGTGCACCAGCTTCGATGGACGAAGTCGCGGCGAGGAGCAACCTGGGTGTGAACATCGTTGGTGCCATCGTGCTGCTCGTATTCTTCGTCTACAATCAAGCAATGCTTCGACAACTGTTCTACGACATCTGCTGCAACTCGGGTCGATTGCGCACACCATTGCGCGATGCGCTCAGTGAAGTGGGCGGTGCCGATGGTGCAAGAGCCGAAGCGTCGCCGTTTGGTTATCCGCACGAATGAACAATTCATTTCATCAATACGCAAGAGTGTCTTGTGGGTTAGCGTAGTTGTTGTTGTCGTTGTTGCCGTTCTTGTTCTTCTTCGATGACACGGCATCGCTGAGTGCCTCGTTCATGTTGTTGTAGTTGGGCCGACGTTGGCGCAGACTGCGCTCGTCGAAGCCGCGCTTGGTGGTATCGACTGGCCGGCGAGTCGTTTGCGAGAGATCCATGTCCACAACCGTAGAGTCGCCATCGCCAACGCTCGACGGCGAGTGTTGCGCAGCAGGTGGAAATCGATCGTATTGTGGCGTCGGATTCAACCCGGGCAAGCCGGGTACGACGAGAGAACGCACTTCTGCCAGTCTACCTTCGGCTTCACTCTTATTATTTGGCGAGTTGGCTGAACCGGCCGACACCATGCCAACTATCGCCTGCTCTTGCTCCTCGAACTCGTCTTGAGGGAAGCGGATATGGCTGTACTCTGAACTACTATCTCGTCGTGTTCCGTCGCCGGATTTGACGAATTGAAGTTGATGCGCACGTAGCGTATCGTCGGCAAAGCCCTGCTGTGCGAGGTAGCCAGCTGGTACGTAGTGCGGCCTCGACGTCTGACTCGAGCCGCGCGAAGCAGGCATGGTTGCATCGGTGAGGAATCGTGCAGCCTCGATCTGCGCATCTCTCAGTTGCGGAGACATTGCTTGCAGTTCTGCGTTGGCACCGCCGCTCGACTCTCCAACGTCCCTATCTTCGTCTGTTGGAACGCTATCAATGTCAACTGCAGCGCCGTACCCGATGGTCGTTCGGCCTGCCGAGAGCCATTCGACGCGCGAGCGTCGTTTTCGAGCGATGTACAGCGCCACGCCAATGCCGATGCACAAGACAAGCGGCGCCGCCAGCGCCAGTCCAATCGTGGAGGCTGTCGAGAGTGTGGAATGCGCGCCCTGTTGCTTGTTGTTGAGCTGCGAACTCGTCTCGTCCGCAGCGCTGATGTCTTTGGCAGGTGCGTTGGCCAACACCTCTCGTTCGCTGCTGGACTCTGACTCTTCGGTGGTGGCGATGATGGTGGCCGGCGCCGCCGTTGCGGTTATAGCAGGAAAGGATTCGTTGCAGAGTGGAAGTGGACTGAAGTGGTTCGGATTGCAGAGCGTCTGTTCACTGGTGGCACTCGGCGAGAAGCAGTTGGTAGCTTGTGCGGCCGACGATAGATCCTGCAACACGCACGTGGCCAACGCGGGCAGACTGGCAGCCACGTACGCCAACGCATTGCCGCTGAGCTTGTTCCGCGAAACGTCGAGTGTGAGCAATGACGCACTGGCGCCAATGATGCTCACATCTCCCGTCAACCCATTATTGCTCAGATTCAAGTAGACCAGCGCGGGCAGTTGCGAGAGCAGCGACGCCGTCTGTTCGGGCAACTGTTTGTTCAGTCGAAGGTCCGGCCAGTTGATGTGCGTCACCGATCCGTCGTTGGCGCAGGCGAACTTCAGCGCACTGCTCGGCGTCGTGGGGCAGAATTGCGGGTACACTGTGATGAAGAACTGTGCGTAGAGGAGTGCCACGAACTGGTTGATTGCGGCGAGTTGCGTCGCGTTGAACGCCACAAACAGGTCCGAGCCATGCACAGTGCTTCCGAACAGCAATAGTAGCAGCAGAAGGGAAAAGAAGAGGCGATGCAAGGCCATCGTCTCTTCGTGTACTCGTACAAACAGCACGCGAACAAACACTGCGCGAAAACAGAATCCTCGTGCGCTCCTTCCTCGTGCGTGTACCAACCAACAATGAATTCAATCTTCTCCGACGAATGCGACGAACCAATGCTGGAGTACACACGTGCCATCAATCCAGATGGAGAGTTGAATCAGTTCCCAGTTCTACACATCTACGGTCCAACTAAACGTGGCGGCTCAGCATCAGTTGGATCGGCGGCAACGACAAGCGCAGGAGGAGGAGGAGGAGGAACCAGTGAACCAACAGCGGCATCCGACGATGCTGATGCAGCCATTTACAAGGAGATGTTAGGCACCGACGAGGAGACATTCTTCGGCAAATCCGTCCCTTCATCTGCAACAGAAGTGGAAGTGGAGGATGAAGACGCACCAGCTTCGCCTGCAAACGCCAACGCCGACCCGAGGAAGTCGATTTCTGTTGAATTGGCTGCGATTCGCGACTACACCGAGACAGAGGAACGTGAGATGGCCGAACTGGAACGCGACACGTCGACGATGATTGTCAACGGCCCCGATAAGCCGATCTGGTACGCCGAGTGTGCGCGGCGTGCGCTCGAGGCACTCACAATCGACAACGTCGTCGTGGTGGCGTACGTCGACGAACCGATTCACTGCGCCACCGTCGTTGCTCGTCGAGCGCAGTACGGACTGAAACTCAACTCCTCCTCCTACGCCGCCATGATGCACCGGCAATTGAATCCGCCGTATGGCGGCATTTTTGCACAGCAACAGCAACAACAGCAGCAGCAAAGAAGCACCAATGCAACGTCGACGCATCGACAACCGACCAATACACCAATTGGCGTGCGACAGAAGAATCAAATCAGTGCCACCGGACTCATCTTTCCAACTGGGAAGATCACAACGACGGGACCAAACACGTTCGAGACTGGCGTGTGGGCCACTCGATGCTCTGTGGACATCATCGCCGGCACTGCAGACGAGAACGGTGCGCAGTACTACCCTGATCTGCGCATACGACGCATCGGAATCAAGAACGTCGTTGCGAGCACTGTGCTCTTCTTCGGTGTCGATCTGGAGGCGTTCTTCCACGCACATCCGCGATTCGTGCACAACATCGCCGTATTCTGGAAGGGCATCGTGATTGAGCTGAAAAACATGGGCCTACCCGAGTACGAGCAACGCACAGCGACGCTGCTCGTCTACGCTTCGGGCGCTGTTGTGTTCACGAGCATGCGTGGCCGCGCCGACGTGATTCGCGTCTTTCGACTCATCTATCCGTTGCTGGCGCCGTTCGCACTTCCCGGCACTGAGCGTTGGCGCACTCCACTGCTGCAGAAGAAGGCGTCGAAGCGCGATGGCACCATACCACGCAACGCACCGCTAGTCAACGCCGACGCCGCAGAGACCGATTCTAACGCCTCTCGGCAGCAGCAGCAGCAGAAGCTCCAGTTGCTCGAACAAACAACCGATGTTGCAATTGGTGCTGCGTCCGGAGACTTGACAACTACAACCGCTGCCGTCGCCGCACAGTTCTCGCAGCTCATGCGTGCGCCAAACAAGCGCAAGAACCAGAACGAAGCTGGTGTGGCACGCAACATCCTCGCACTCGACAGTTGGCAGGAGCACGCAACGAAGAAGGCGAAACTGGATGAGGAACGCGCGTCGTTGTTGGCTTCGTTGCGCGCCACGAAAACGAAGCCGGGTCGCCGTGCACCAGAGATGAAGACACGCCTACTCGACTCGCGTGAGGCCAAACTCATGTCTCACGAACAAACGAATGAATGAAAACAACCGAATTGGGCGAATGGGGAAGGCATCGCCGCGCGCAAACCAAAACAAGAGAAATGGCTCGCACCAAACAAACTTGTCGACGAACACAACGAGTGCCGGCGTTGCTACGCGCTCGCCAGGCAGTCGCCGTGCAGACGCTGTTCACCGACATGGCGGAGCTGAGAGCGCGAACGAGCAAGATGATCACCGAGAACATCCAGCTGGCGCACGATATCGATGAATCCAGTGCCAGATTGATTGCAGCATCGAAGAGGGAGGCAGAGTCGACGAAACAGCGCGAGGTGGTGCACACTGCAACTTCGGTGGCGACAGCGGCAGCCGCTGCCAACTCGACCACCGCGTCGGCGTCGAAAAACAATCAGAGGCGCGCTGAGGATAGTTCCAGTGAGAAGATTGAACCAGACGCCGACGTCGACGACAACAGTGAACACGGCTCGTCGCATTCCTCTTCGAGTTCGAAGTGCAAATCGAAACCGAGTAAATGAACGGCGCGTTCCGTCCACTTTGAAAACCCCACACTCTCAATGTCAACAAACACCGCAAACACCAAAACGAAACTGGATTTGGACATCGATGTGCCTCCGCAGTATGCAGCGGAGATGGAACGTTGCAGTTTGCTGCTGAACGACGACACGTTTGCCGACTACGTGGCCGATCGACACACACCGGAGCACAAACTCTACACAGAGATGGCGACGAGGGTGTACGAGTCGCAGTCGGACGAGGAAAGGCTGCACTTCACCGAACGCTTTTGCATGGCGTGCATCATTGTCGTGAACGTCGCTGCGCCAGAATACATCAAACAACGCAATCTGATCGAATTCGAACGCATCAGAGGCATGGTGGAACGTGGCGAGTTGCAAGCGCCAGCACCGCTCAACGAACCACCACCCAGAGAAGCACAGCCTAAGGAATAAACGTACAATCCCACGAGCTTATTCATTCGTGTGTCTCTGTAGTGTGGTGAGCAACAGCGCAGCGCTCGTTTCATCGAGAAAAAACTTTGCTAGCAAAGGCGCTTTCGCCGCCGCCGCCGCCTCCGCCGTCGTTGTGACTAGCCTCGGTGGTGAGATCGACATCGCAGAGGACGAGGAGGCAGACGCCGTCGGCGATGTCAATGTCGAATCGGCATTCCTGATGCCCAGCATCGGCATTGGAGGAGGCGTGGTGACGCCAGAGTCGGATTCGGGTGATTGTTTCTGCGCGCGTTGACGTTGTCTTCGCAAACGCTGTTGTTCGGTGCGTTTCTCGCGTTTCTGCAACGCACGTGCTTGCCACTGTTGTTCGCGCCACTCGCGACACTTGTCCACAAGCGCTCGCATCTCTGCGCTATCGAATCTCGGCTGTTTCAGCTCGCTCTTTGTAGCAGCGAGATACTTCGCACAGTAGCGCCGTATTGATTGTTGGTCGCTAAGTAGGAAGCGCATTGACTCGCGCCTCTGCCAGTCGGCGTGCTCCTTGCCTTCGGTGACGTCGCAGCGCCGACTGCGCTTGCGTGCAGGCAGCGGCGACGTCGACGCGTCCTCCTCGTCTCCTTCTTCGTTTCTCAGCACACTGATCTCATCGTATTCCTCCTCGCTGTCGTAGGAGCAAATAGCTTTGTAGGCCGACATTCGGCGCACCACTCTGTTGCTGCCGCCGGCTGAGATGTCGTCGAGTGATTCCACATAACCATAACCGCTCATCTTGTGTGGCGTTTGGTTTCTGTTCGTTTCAGGTGCCGTCGACATTTTAAAGCATTGCATCGTTTCGCGTCGAGCGCACACAGAAAACAAAAAAAACCACCGCCCCATACACACTCGCCTCTCCACGACAACAAATGAGTGCAGATTTGGACTCAAGTGAAATACGCGTCGAGCGGTCTGGTACTCTTCGTATGGGGCAGATTGCACACAGATATCCGCGCAATCCACACAGATATCCGGGCGCGTCGGTAGAGCTGTCGCGCCCGAAATGCGCTTTCTGTCTGCGCAAGTCGCCCGAAAAGGCGTGTTCGCTGTGCGAGCTCTACGTTTGCAAGCCGTGTCTCAAGGCAGATGGGCGTGCGCTCACGTGCAACGGCTGTAAAGAGATGTCCGTCTGCTACGACTGCGTGAACAGCGGACGGTTGGCGAAGGCGACGCGCGACGGACTGCTCAGCAACGTTTGCCGCCGCTGTTCGATGAGCAGCACGGTACGTCGCATCAACAATACGCCAGGCTTCAACGACGTTGCTCGCCGTGCACCATTATTCGAAGGAGAAGATGTTGTTGATGAAGTTGTGCCGACTACAAACGAAGTGTCGGCAGAGATCGATCGAGCTCACGATCGGGCGGAAAGACTCGAAGCGCATCAGCGATCAATTGTCGGATTGGCACTGCTTGATCCACCAATGCCAGAACAACGACAGCGAGAGATTGACGGTGTTCCTCCCGTGGATGCACCTCCTCAGCATATCGTTCCAGAAGAGACGCCGTGGACAAGTTTGGAAGCGGTTCACCGAACGAGAACTCTACTAAGCCGAAGAGACCGTCGTTTCATAGAGAGAGCGATGACTTCAGGCGAAGAAGCAATGCTAGAAACTCTAGCAGCACGGATGATTGAAGCAACAACGACAGTGGTAGCAACGGAAAGCAACAGCGAAGAAGCACCGAGTGGCGTTCCTGCAACTGTTGTAATGGAATTTTCTTCGTGGCAATGAACATAATGTATTCGCTTCACTCTTTGCGCACAAGTGTGCCGAAACGCGTCTTTGAAAGCGCAAACATCGCGAACAAACTGCGCAACTCGTTGTCGTCGAGGCACTTGGCTTTGGCAAAACGCGCCTGAAGACTCTCGAGAACGCGTTGCTGCACCACACCCGACCACCGCAAGCGCAGCACGAGATCGGTCCAATGTCGCTCGCCCAGCGTTGCTGTGGCCGTGCGCAGTGCCACGAGGAACATGCCAACTCGATACGCTGTGTTTCCGCTGTTGTTTCCACTGGAACCGCAGAACGCTTGTACTGAAGTGAGATCTACGAGTGCGCTGTGTTGTTCGGCCGCGCGTTGCATCACATCGACTGGCGCGCGGAGGAACTCGCGCATCAGCTCGTTCATCTCGAGCAACTCTTCGCTGCACAGTTCGTAGGCGCTGTTGTACACGCTCACATCGTCCAGTGTGCGCCGACGCTGCGCTGTGCTGGGCGAGAGTGGCAACAGCGCACACAGACGAGCGTCGTCATCGGTGCCAAATAGACGCGCGCCAATGTACAGTGCAACAAACAGCGCCGGTGAGTAGATGTACGAGTGGTACACACGCTCGGCGAACCGGTGTAGGTGGATGTAGGTCGAGCGTGGCAGTGCGGCACACACGAACCAATTCACGCGTCTGCAGCTCTCATAATCGGTGGACGGCTGTTCGAGAAACGAGGGATTGAGCTTCCTCCTACGCCAGTTGTAGATCTCGAATGGCGAAGCACGAGGCATGGTTGACTAGCAGGTTTACGCTTCGATCAGAGCAGTAGTTAGATTCGTTCATTCTTCGTGGTAGAAACGACTAATGCGAGCGTTGTAGATCTTCAGTTGTCGGTTGGCACGCGAGCGTTCGAGCAACTCGCCGAGGAACCGAGCCAGTGCGTCGCCGTTCGATATGATCTCGTGCGGCGTGCCGTTCTCGGGTGCCAGCGCACCACCGATGAAGGCCGCCATTACAATCACAGCGTAGCCGCACTGCCACATGCCTGTCTGAACGGCAGGAACGACTGGTGCGTTGAATATGCAGGTGTGCGGCACCAGACCAATCGAAAGCAGCATTGCGCGCAGTTGACGCGCCTCGTTCAGATGCGCGTTATTGTACGAATCGTAGAACGAGAGTTCGTTCTTCTCTCTGTGGTAGGCGAGCAGCGACCAGTGCGTATCGTGGTGAATCACGAACGAGACGTTGTCGAGTCCGGGCCAACGCGAGAGATCGGGACAGCCGGCCTCGCGCAGCTTCTCTTGCAGTGCGGCCAGACCGTTAAGACCACTCATGGTAGGCAGGACGAACCCGCTGGTTGGACAGCCTTTCTGGCGAAACTCGTGTACACACGCCTTCACGCACTGCGAGTCGACGAGCGTGCTCCGCAACTGCGTCGAGAAGCCCAGATCGCGCACCTCGCTGTGGTTTGCCATGAGCAGGATGCCCACGCGCACCACTTCGTCGCTGGCGTACTTGCTCCGAGTTGGGTCGTTGGCTGCCAGCGGGCCGTACTTCGACAGATCGGCGTACTTCCTCCTCTGCTCTTCTGTCGAATGTGCTATCGATTCGAGCAGCGCGTCGTCCGACACAACCGACCGCGGCTGCGGCGTTTTTGTGTCCAGTTTTCTGCGTTTGTCGCTCGCGTCGCCGGTTGCTTTGGCGAGTTGTATGCGATCCAGATCCTCGTCGTTTTCGAAGCATCGCGTGAACACCACCACCTGTCTGTCCCACTCCTCGCTTTGTTTGAGCAGACGCAAAGAAACCATTCGACCAAAGAGATGTGAGCGGGCCTCCCGCCGCCGCCAACCGCCGCCGCCCCCCCCCCCTCCCTCACCCACGCCCATTCAAATCAACTTCAAAATGAGTGCCGACCGACCACGCCCTAACCCCCGAGCAATATCTGAGAGAACGCATCGCCGGTACACCACTCGAGAAGGAGATCAACGATCCGCTCGCGCTGGAGTACAACGTTATTGCGCAAGGCGAAGCACTGTATCTACTGAACACCTATATCGGCGTGTTGGACGCAATAAAGTCCATGACATATGCGCAGATGCGCGACTACCATGTCTGCTCGTCGATTAACGCGAGTTTGTTGGAGAGAGCTGGTTCGGCGGCGTGGGCGCGCATCACGCGCTCGAGAAACAACGCAATGGCCAAAGCGATGCTCAAGAACGCCGTGCGGATAGAGTGGATTCTCGTACACGGCTACGCCACCTGGGAGCAAGAAGAAAAGAACCGCAAATCTTTATCCGCGTGAAATGAACCTCTCGTCTTTGTGCACGTGCGCGCGCAAGAGCACTTTCAATTTTCCAGGTGCCTGCCCGATTTGCTGCTGTGTAGTGCGAACTGCTCCGCCTGCTCCATGTCACGTTCAGCCTCCTCGCGGCTGGCGTGCTCGCGTTCGCGCAACACGTTCCACCGGGCAGCAGCGCCCGTCGCCTGATCGCTGACGCGTCGATAGCGCTCGCTTCCAGGCGTCAGCATTGCCAACAGCTGCATGCTGTTGTAGCACTGCAGCGCCAATCGAGCTGCTGTTCTCTCGCGCCACACAACAAACGAAGCGAAATCAGAGAGCATTGGAACTACACACTTCAGCCGCAACAGCGAGAGGTACGTTCAAATAAATAATCGTCTATTTGGCGTCTTGTTGAAAACTGGAAGCGTAGACTGCAGCTTTCGCGGAAGAAACGGCAGCAACAGCGGCGGCAGCAATTGCGCCAATGTCGTCTGGCTTTGGACGATTCATTCTCTCATCGCCAGCAGAAGCAGCAGCGGCGGCACGTTTGCGTTTGCGGTTCGCCGTCTCGGAGCCATTGATGAGCGCACCACACGCCACATCCTTTGCCGCTTGCAAGGCGTCGAGCGTCGCAGTGACGCGGCCACCGTCGTACTCCACCCCGTCGGCGTCCAAGATGGCGAGAAACTCACGCGCCAGCACCGCGAACTTCGCGCGTATCAGGGGAATTGCTTTATTTGTCGCATCGTTCAGTGCGAAGCTGCCATTGATCATTTCAGCGCGCACAGCCCAAATTTCATTATTCGAAGCGGACATAGTTGTTCGGTTCGGTCTGCAGACGGGGCGAACGATTATAATCTTCGTTTGGAGGATTTATGTTCAAATACGCAGCTGCAGAAGACGTTGACCCACTGGAGATTTGGTGGCTCGCGAAATCGTTAAATAAAATCACAAAGAGGGTTTCAATCTCGCGGTTCAGGCTCGTCGATTGACATCTTCGTCTTGAGCATGTCGGTGTCGACGTCCTGAACAGCCGAGAGGAGGTTCGACAGAAGTGCCGCCATATCGAATCGAGCAAACGTCGCACCGAGTGCGAAAGACTCTTTGTTCTTCACGAATTGACAGTGCATAGCACTGTTTTCCGGTATGAGGTGGTCGAATCGAGCCAGGAAGCCGACCTTGAAGGTGGGGTCCGACAGCGGGTAAAAGATCGGACCGGCCTTTTGTCGGAACGCGCCTGCTTCCCACTGAAACTCGCGCCATCCGTGTTGTGGCATCTGCGTACGCAACATGGCCTGCCAATTTTCGGCTGTGAAAGTCGGCTGCCGATTTTCGGCTGTGAAAGTCGGTAATACGTTCATTCTTTCTGTTGGAGGTTGTCGGGATCGACAAGAAATTCTCGTTTCGTTCTTTCATTCCTCATTCCTCTTTCTTTTCTTCTTAGATCGGCGTCCAGAGACCGCTTCAGGCACTGGCTCTTGTACTGGCGCCTGCTCGAGAGGCAGAGGACGATCGCTGCGCTTCTCTCGTCGTTTAGGTCGACGTTTGGGTGTGACGTCCCACGACTCGCTGCGACTGGCAAAGATACGGAACAGCCAATTCGTAGGATGACGTCGACACTGGAAATCGTAGTGCGCCACCGCTCGCTCGTAGTCGACGAACGCCTGGGTCTCCACGCAGTGCCTGTTCGCCGGCATAGTGTACACTGTGTAGCGCGTGTCTCCGTAGGATTTACTCATTTGTCTCCGACAGATCGAGTGGGGGAGAGCGCGTTGCCCTCGCTGCCCACAAACAAGAATCGAAACCAACTGAGTGAGACACGCCTTTTCTGTGAACTTTGTCAGGCTGACGCGCGCGCGTTCTGGTTCTCAGATGTCAACGAAAAAGCCACGCAAACCTGCCAAATCGGTGCCTGTGTACGTCAAAACGCCGGACGGCGAAGTGAAGAAAACCGCTGTGACTGTCAAAGTAACGTTGGACGGCAAGGTATTCAAGAGCAACGAGAAGAAATTCAACAGCCAGGGTCAACACCCAGCGCCGGCTGAAATCCCGAAGCCGGACCGTGTGATGGATCCATCATCTGGACAATGAACACCGCGTTTAGTCGTTTTTAGAAATAGAACTCGAAAACAGCGAATAGAGAAATAGGCGGTTGATTGTACATTTTAAATCAGAATTGTTTGATTATCGACGAGAGACTGTTGAAAACAACTAGTTGCGAGTTTATCAAATTTTACGCAAGAATGAATTGGCATGCAGCCAGCAGTGCCAAGACCGAGAAGGCAAACGGAGACGCGCGTTGAGTTGACGCCGATGCCTTCTGAGTCGACGAAGAGACGACCCCGGT
>Ga0182030_10008080_pt1 | contig 21842 bp, 13 predicted proteins | sample 812S3MmetaG_FD_121299 | JGI IMG/M metagenome (GOLD analysis project Ga0182030, IMG submission 121299) | Permafrost microbial communities from Stordalen Mire, Sweden - 812S3M metaG (Illumina Assembly) | ecosystem: Environmental > Terrestrial > Soil > Wetlands > Permafrost | place: Sweden... | reverse complement strand
CCCGCCTCGCGGCGACGCTGTTGAGGTCGTGTTCCGTCGTGAACAACCTAATTCGACGGGCGGGACTCTCACCCGCGTTCCAACCAACTTCACTGGCGCAACGTTTGACTGGGTTTGACTGGGACGATGGAGGATTCTCTTCTTTCTTGGCTATCTCATTGGGGCTCAATTCGTTATCTGTGTTGTCTGGCTCGGCGTTCCCGGATTGAGGGACTGCCCGGCGTTTTTTAGCTGATTTGGCGGCCGGGGCGAGGGGCGAAATGTCCAGTTGGGCGTCGAGATTATCATGCTTAATCTCCATCATGTATTTGGCCAGTCTCATACCGGCTTCGCCGCCGCCGAACGATTTGGCGAAGGCCTTCAGGCTGAGCGAATCGTAAACGGCTCCCATCATTTTTCTCTTGAGTTCTTCGCGTTCGGCTTTCTCCTTTTCCTCCGTCAGGCGTTGCAAATCAAAGCTGTCGCGTTGGGCTTGATGCGTGCCCCGCTGCAATTGCACGGCACTGCGGCAGAGGCCATTGAAGAATCGCGCCTGGGCGGCGGACTTTTTGTCCACTTCCCCGTTCCAGCGGGCGATAAAGCTGCCGAGGCGGGCGGTCAGAACGGTGGCGACATCGTCGGCTTGCACGCCTTCCACCGAGTTCTCCATGTCATCGGCCAATAGGGCCAGTTCTTCCGCGTCCTGGCATAGGTCCCGCCGGAGGAGCCATTCCTGGAAACCGCCCTGGCGCCATTCGCTCAAGTTTTGTTTGCTGATGGGGACGCCGGCGAAGTCCTCCTTGAGGAGTTGCCTGACCTCCTTCAAGGAGTTGAGCCAGGCGAGGAGTTTGGGGCCGGGTTCGGAGCGTTCGAGGCGGTGGTTCAATTCCTGGCGGACCTCGCGGGAGAGGCGGGCGATTTTGCCGTTGCGTGTGGTCATGACTTTGATGAGATTAAGGGTTGTTTAATGTCTTGGCTTCTCGATATGGCCTCATTAGGCTATTCATCACTTAATTACTATATCATATATATGTTCTTTTGTACAGATATATTTTAAACTATTTTTGTAATCAGTATCGGCGACGGCAGGAACGGACTGCAACACATTGCACAGCAATGGTTTGGATATGCATAATTAATTATTCACCAGAGACGACACGGCCGGAGGTTTGAGCAAGGGATGTCGCCTTGTCGGGAGGGAATTACAAATATTCCACTCCTACGGCGCTCAAATGGTTTTTTATCGGGTGACTACAAAGATGCCGCGTCTACGGCGCTGAAATAAGGGCAGACAGCAAGGCGGACAATTGACTTTTCGTATGCTCGCTGGAGAGGACGATGCGCAGATAACCATCCGCGGGGCCGCCGGGATATTTGATGAAGGAGGGGAAAATTCCGTGGGAAAGCAATCGCCGTTTGAGGGCGCGGGCTTGGACGGGAGTCGCGGGTGTGACGGCAACGACGGGGACTGGTGACTGGGACACGGGAAAACCCGCGGCGCGCAGGGCGGTTTTGACATATTGCACGTTGTGCTGAAGGCGTCCGCGAAGGGTGCGATCTTTTTTTAGCAAATGAACGGCGCAAAGAGCGGCATGGACGAGGGGCAAGGGTAACGGGGTGCTGCCGGCAAACATGGCGCTGCCCGCGATCATTTTTCCACGCAGTTCGCGGGAGCATATAATAGCGCCGCCATAAACGCCAAAGGCCTTGCTTAAGGTGATGGTCTGGATGATGCGCTGGCGCGGCACTTGGGCGAATTCCGGCGCGCCCCGCCCGGTTGGCCCGATCACACCGGCCGCATGGGCGTCGTCCACGAGGATCATGCCGCGCGGGCCGAGAATTTTTAAATATTCGGACAAAGGAGCGATTTCTCCTTCGTAGGTAAAGACGCCGTCTGTCAGCAATATCGGCTTCAGATTATCGCCGGCTCCTGACAGGACACGGCGAAGGTCGGCGGTGTCGCGGCTTTTGAATTCCAGGACCGGACAGGCGAAGAGGCGGCTGGCATCGCGCAGGCTGAGGTGGGCTTTGGCGTCAATGAGGACGTGCGAAAACTGGCCGGACAGAGTTTGGGCCACGACGGAATTGGAGGCGTAACCGCTGGAAACGACCAAGGCCGCAGGCGCGCCGAAAAATCGGGCCAGAGCTGTTTCCAATTGGCGGTAAAGAGCGTGGTTGCCGGTGGTCACACGCGAGGCGGCAACGTTCAAGCCGTATTTTTCGAGGCCAGTGGAGACGGCCTGCATGACTTCGGGATGACTGGACAACCGGAAGTAATCGCAACCGGCGAAATAGGCCAGCTTTCGTTGTTTCAACAGAACGCAAGTGCGTTCGACCTGCTGCAATGATTCAGGTTCCTTCATGTCAGGGGATTATATCCACTATGTCGCCAGCTTCCAAGGGGAAGTCCTGGCCGTGCAACAAATCGATTCCCTTGACTTCATCGACCATTTGGCCGTTGCGGATGACCCGGATGAGGACGGGATTCATAAAGCCGGTATAATTGGCGTCAACAATGGCCTTGGCCAGGGTCAGGTTTTCCGTCCAGGCCACGGTGGGGTGCTGCACCGGGCCGCGCATCACCACCTCCGGCGGGCGCTTTTCCTGCCATTGTTTGGCGGCCTGGTCCTGGCCCTCTCGATAGGCTTCACGCGCGCGCGCGTCAGCGGTTTTTTTGCTCACGCAACCGGCCATGAGAAAAGTCAATAATAAAACACTGATAACCCGGCGCATAGCTCAACAACTGGTGGGAGATTCCTGCAAAACTTCCACGCAATGAGGCACAGCCCCGGCGATAAAATCCAGACATTCGACCGCGCCACTGGGTTTTCCGGGCAGACAAATTACCAGGGTTTTATCGACCACCACCGCCAGACTGCGGGAGAGGATGGCGTTTTTGGTGATCTTCATGGATTCCATGCGCATGACCTCGCCGAAACCGGGCAATTCCCGCTGGGCGATCTCGCGCACGGCTTCCGGGGTGACATCGCGTAGTGCCACGCCCGTGCCGCCGGTGGTCAGGATGAGCACGCAGCCATTGTTGATTTGCTCGCGAATGGCGCGTTGAATGGCGGTCTTGTCGTCCGGGACCACGGCCTGGGCGAGAATGTTCCAGCCATGGCGTTGCGCAGCCGTTTTCAAGGCTGGCCCCCCCAAATCATCGTAAAGGCCGCGCGAGGCCCGGTCGGAAATGGTGATTATGCCCGCATCAATTTGCATCAATTTTTCGTTTTTGAAACCAAGGTTATATCGGTGATCCTCATGGTTTTATCGACCGCTTTGCACATGTCGTAAATGGTCAAGGCGGCGAGGCTGACGGCGGTCAGGGCTTCCATTTCGACGCCGGTGGCGGCGGTGATGCTGGCCGAAGCGGTGATGACAACGCGGTCGCGCGGAGCCGGAATGTCAAAATCCACGGCGCAGTGGGCAATAGGCAGCGGATGGCACAGCGGGATAAGTTGTCCCGTTTTTTTGGCGGCCATTATGCCCGCGATGCGCGCGGTGGCGAAAACGTTTCCCTTGGCGACGCGGTCTTTTTCGATCGCGGCGATGGTGTCCTCCTGCATCAGAATCTCGCCGCGGGCCACGGCATGCCGGCGCAAGGCGGGCTTGGCGGAGACATCGACCATCTTGGCCTCGCCCCTGGCATCGAGATGGGAAAAGCTTTTCATTGCTTCATTTTCGGAGGGGGGTGAATGACCCCCTCTTTCCATTCAACCACCACCGCGGCCATTTGTTCCGCCAAATGACCATGCTTTTTTACGTGCCGAGGAATCGAGCCGGGCGATGTCCCAAGCAAATCGGTTGTAACGAGAATTTCGCCATCGCAGTCTGAGCCGGCGCCAATGCCGAGAGTGGGGATGGGGATTTTCTGCGTAATTTCGCGGGCCACGGCGGGAGTGACCAATTCCAGCACGATGGCAAATGCGCCAGCCTCGGCCAGGGCCAGGGCGTCGGCAATTAAGTTGGAACGTTCATCCGGGGTTTTGCCTTTGACGCGATAGCCGCCTTCGGCGACCACATTTTGGGGGAGCATTCCCAAGTGGCCCAAAAAAGGAACGCCCGCCGCGATGATGGCTTTGACTTGGGGAAGAATATTTCGGCCGCCTTCCGCCTTGACGGCCTCGGCGCCCGCGGCTCGCAGGCGGCGGGTGTTGTCCAGTGCCGCGTCCACGGTGAGACAACTGTTAAAAGGCAGATCTGCGGCCAGCAAAGCGCGGGGCTTGGCGCGGGCGACGGCGCGAACGTGATGTTCCATGTCCGCCATCGTGACATGGGTGGTGTCCGGGTAGCCCAGAACTACCATGCCGAGCGAGTCCCCTACCAGCAGCAAAGGGATGCCGTCGGCATCGAGCCTTTGCCCCATGGGAAAATCATAGGCAGTCAGCGCGGCAATTCGCTCGCGGCCTTTCATGGCGCGAACGATTTCGGCGGTGACCTTGAGTGAATTCATGCCAGCAATTCCTCCCGGCGAATGCGCTCAAGCAATTCATCCGGACGAACGGTGGCGGTTCCAAGTTTGCCCACGACAATGCCGGCGGCATAATTGGAGAAAATCGCCGCTTCAATGGGCGAAGCGCCAGCGACAATGGCCAGGGTAAAGGAGGCAATGACCGTATCGCCCGCCCCGGAAACATCAAAAACCTCGCGGGCCACCGTCGGAATATGGAACGGCTCCTGGCCGCGTTGACAGAGGAGCATGCCCTGATCGCCCAAGGTGATGAGGAGCAGCGATGATTGTTGTTCCGTCAATAATTTATCAGCCACCCGCAACAAGGCCGCGTCGCGCAAGGGGGACTCGTCTGGCGCAATGTCCGGCAAACCGGCCAATTCAAAAGCCTCCTTGCGATTGGGAGTCAACAAATAAGCGCCGGCGAAATCAAGGTGATGGGATGGCTTGGGGTCGATGGTCAAAGGCACGCCGCGCCGATGGCAAAGCTTTTTTGTCTTGTCGAGCAAGGATTGGGTGATGACGCCTTTGCCATAATCGCACACAATCACCGCATCGGACTTCTTGAGGCCCTGCTCCAATTTTGCCAGCAGGCGCGCCGCGGTGGGTTCATCAATATCGAATCGGCTCTCGCGATCGACCCGCACGATTTGCTGGCGTTGGGCAATAATGCGAGTCTTGACACTGGTGGTCCGGTTTTTGCACCGCAGCAATCCGGCGCAACCGATGCGATCGTGCTCGAGCACTTTCCTTAATCGCAGCTCGGAGTCATCCGGGCCGACCGCGCCAAGCAACTCGGTGGCGACGTCCAAATCAGCGAGGTTGCGGGCCACATTCCCGGCACCGCCGGGGATATAACTTTCGCGGTTGAAATCCACCACCGGGACCGGAGCTTCGGGCGAAATGCGGCCGACCTTGCCCCAAAGAAAATGGTCCAGCATAACGTCGCCCAGCACTAAAATGCGGGCGCGGGCGGCTTTCTCCAGGAGTTGGCGGGCGCGCGCTCCGGAAAGATGGGGCCGAGGGGGTGAATTTGGATTTGTTGTTTTGGCTTTCATTTAAATCAATAGTATTGGCTATCGCAAAAATGCCGTCAAGGGACTGGTGGCGCTGGCCGTGGCCTGCGGTCCAGCAAGGCCGATTTCAAAAGCATCACGCCCGGCTATAATCGCCGCCTGAAAGGCGCGCGCCATCCGGCAGGGATCGTAGGCCACGGCGATGGCGGTATTGACCAGGACGGCATCGGCGCCCATTTCCATGGCCTCGGCCGCGTGGCTGGGCGCGCCAATGCCGGCATCGACGACGACCGGCACGGTGGCCTGTTCGATAATGATCCGGATCTGGCCGCGGGTTTCCAAGCCGCGATTGGAGCCGATGGGCGAACCCAGCGGCATGACGGTGGCCGCGCCGACGTCCTGCAAGCGCTTGGCCAGGACCGGGTCGGCATTGATATAGGGCAGCACAACGAAACCCTCCTTAACCAGGATTTCCGTGGCGGCCAGCGTCTCGACCGGATCGGGCAGAAGATACCGAGGGTCGGGATGAATCTCCAACTCGACCCAATTGGGCAACCCCGCGGCAACAGCCAGGCGGGCCAGACGGACGGCCTCAGCCGCGTTCATGGCGCCACTGGTATTGGGCAGGATCAAATATTTTTTTGGATCAATGAATTCCAGAATATTGGCGAAGGGATCCTTCTGGCCGGTCAAGTCGGCACGGCGCAGAGCCACTGTGACAATGGCCGTTCCACTGGCGGCAATGGCGTCGCGCATCAATTCGGGCGAGGCAAATTTTCCCGTGCCGACCAGAAGCCGCGAAGGAAAAGTCCGTCCCGCAATAGTCAATGTATTCGATTCGACATTCAATCGGACAAGTTTGAAGAGTAAAACCGAAAGAGGAAAGTGCAAAGTTCCGGCCCCCGGTTGACTGCCCGGCGCGCGGGCAATCCAGGCGGGCTCTTCCCAGGTTTGTTATGTAGATCTCTTAGTTACGCTTTTTTCCCAGAGGAAACTGTGTCAAAAAAAGGCTTGCAAAACCAGGGAGCCATTTCAGAATGGGTTTCAATTGTTGCTCCAGTCCTATGAAAATGGTACGCCTAAAAACCGCCGTGCTCTCTGTAATTTTCCTGGTTGTGGCCTTCATCCAAGCCGCCACGGCGCAGGATTTTTCCATCACCATCGAGCCAGGCTCACTGACCCTTGTCCCCGGAGAAAGCGCCTCCTTCGTTGTTTCATTGACTCCTGCGAACGGCTTTAACAGCAGTGTGGCGCTGACGGCGTCCAACCTGACGTCCGGTGTCACGGCGTCATTTTCCCCCCAAAATCTGACGCCGCCTGGAACCTCCTTGCTGACGTTGACCGCCACCACCAACGCCGTGATTGGAACGTTCAACATGGAGGTGTCGGCCACGGGGGGCCGCATTACTCATACCGCCTTCAGCAGCGTGTCGGTCAATAGCGGCCTGTTGCCTGTATGCTACGGGGCCTTTCAAGGAACGGTGACAGACAGCCAAACGGGCCTGCCTGTCCCCTATGCCGTCGTCACCGCGGAGTACTCGTATTATTACTCTGTGACGGCCAACGCCAGCGGCCAGTATTTGATCACCAACGTTGATTTGGGTTCTTCGGAAAATCTGCCCCTGAATTACAGCATCACCGCCAGCCAGTCCAATTACTGGTCCTCGTCAACCAATGCCTACGCCGTTTGCGATGCCACCAATACCGTGAACCTGCAAATTCTCCGGCAGCAGGAAGGAAGCATCAGCGGCACGCTCATCGCGGAAGGAGGGCAGCCATTGACCAATGTGACCGTTTACGCGGACGGAGAGTCCTACGCTGCTACGAACACCGACAGCAGCGGACACTTCCAATTCCAGTCACTTTTATTGGACAACAACAATGTGTCCGCCGATTATGAGGTTTATGCCGAGCCCTCCGGATACTGGGAGCCTTACACCAACACAATCGTTCAGGCCAACAGCAATTCGGTGGTGAGTCTGGTGGCGATCCCCATTTGCTATGGGACGCTGACCGGCAGCGTTCTCTACAGCAACACGGGGCTGCCGGCAACGAACATAAACGTAACAATTTACACCTACGTGAATTCTTACGGATATGTCTATTACTACCCCACCACCGACATCAACGGGGATTACACGGTAACCAATATCGAATTGAACGAGTACAACACCGCGATCACCCCGACAATTTACACCTCTCCAACGGGCTATAATGAAAGCTACACGAATGTCACGTTGAGCAACTGCAATCAAACCGTCAGCGCGGGCGCGCTCCAGCTCGTCCCCACTGCTGTGCCCCCACCCGTCACAAATAATTACGGCGCATTGACCGGGCATGTTTATGATTTGCAGACAGGCCTGCCCATCACCAATGCCTATATTTATTTTTCAGACGAGGAATACTACCAATACGTGGATACAAATGGAGCTTATTTAATAACCAATATCCTTGTCGGGACGGGGACCACCACAAACGGGTTCTTTTACATTTACGCGTATGCGGACAATTATTTTGAGAGTTATAGCAATGTGGTCATCAATGCCAACCAGACGGCAACGCAAGATTTTCGTCTTCTCCGCACTGGCTATGGGTATGTGGCGGGAACGGTGGTCGATTCGTCCACCGGATTGCCGGTGTCCGGCGCCTATGTGAGTATCGCGGAGCAGTACACAGGGACAAATGGCCAATACGCCAGCGGGCCGCTCTCACTGAACTCCGGCAACGTGCCGACTTATGAAAGTTTTTACGCGTCGGACACAGGTTATTGGACGACTTATACCAATACCACGATCACCAACGGTCTCACCAATGTAGTCAACATCGATCTTATCAAGGTCTGCACCGGAGCCACCATCTTTGGCAGCGTGATCAACGCGCAGACGGAACATCCCGTTACAAACGCTACAATTGAAGTTTACGACCCCAATTACGGGTATCTTTACGCGTATACTGATACCAATGGCAACTATATCATAACCAATCTCACTGCCGGCACAGACAATACCCCTGTCCAGACGACCGTTTACGCCACGGCAACCGGCTTCAATACCCAAGAGAAGGAGGTCACCCTGTTTTGTGATGCGGCGATCCGGGTTGACTTTGGTCCTCCGACAGGAGTGGGAGCCATCGATGGCTATGTCACCAATGTTTTGACCGGCCAGCCTCTGTCCAATGTCTTTATCGGCAGCGGCTTTGGAGGATCAGCCACCACCGACGTCAACGGTTATTATATTCTGCCCAACGCGCCGCTTGGCCCCCTTGGAGCCAGTCGAACATGGACGGTCACCGCCGCGCCATTGGGCTACCCGTCCCAGACGGAATCGGTCCTGGTGATCTCGAATGTGACTTCGCGCCTGGATTTCGGGTTCGGGCAGGCGCCGACAGATTTATTCATATCGGCAACAGGCGTGCCCTCCTCCGTCGTGGTGGGAAGTAACCTGTATTACACCATCACCCTGAGCAACGGCACGGCAAACGCGGGCGATGTTTCTTTGACAGATATTCTTCCGCCGGGGGTCGTTTTTTCCAGCGCGACGGTCCCTGTTAATCCGGGCGGGGCCTTTGGCTCACCCACTTTGACCAACGGTCAAGTGACAATCTTCGCCACCAACTTCGGCTCCAACTCGATGGCGGAACTTCTGATAACTGTGATACCGACAACCCCTGGCATTCTGACCAATACCGCAGGGGTCACTACCATCACGCCTCCCCTTAATCCGGCTACGACTAATCTTATTGTAACAGTCACCAATGTTGTGACGGCGCGCGGGGGATACGCTGACGTCGGTGTCTCGATGACTGTCATGCCAAATCCTGGATTGACCGGCAACCCGCTTACTTATACGCTCCTTGTCACAAACTCAGGTCCATCAAGCGCTCCAGGCGTAGTTTTGGCGGACAGCTTGCCCTCTTATGTTGAGTTTTTCGGCGTAACGCTGAGCCAGGGTGATTACTCTCTTAATGACGATGGCAGTCTGCAATGGAACATTGGCAACTTGGACAATCAAGGCATTGCTGCTGCTACCATCGTAATTCTACCTGAGCAAACGGGCCTCTTCACCAACAGTGCCACGGTTTCAATCACGCCGACGGCGCCTCCTGTGACAGACCCGAATCCAGCCAACAACTACGCAGTAGCAATCACCGCGGTCAATACGGATAACTCGACACTAATCAATTTTGACTCCCTTGACACAAGCGAATCCCTCTCGGTAACGGGCGCAATTCTATCAAACTATCTTGCCAACTACGGCGTTGGCCTGACTAACATCAGCGCGGGCACGAGCGTTGCAGTCGAAAACCAAGCCAGCATTGCGGGCGGCGGGTTTGTGTTCGCGTCTTCGCCCCCCAACGTCCTGACGCAAATCGGATCCAACGGGCCGGCAAGTTTCACGGTAAGTTTTGCAAATTTGCTTTCGCAATTTAGTTTCACCCGGCCGGAACTGCTGGCCAATCCCACCGTCACGCATCCGGCCTGGATAGCGCAGGCCTTCGACGCGTTGGGCAACCTGCTGGACTCCATTAGTGCGCCGGTGATTTCCAGTTCCGGCAACGTCCCGCCGCAAATCTACACGCTCACGGGCGGGGGCATCGCCAGCGTCCAGTTTAGTTCCGCAGGCACCGGGTGGACCACCTTCAACGCCGTGCTGCTGGACGACTTTATTCTAACCCCTGCTACTTCTGAGGGCCTGCCGCCTGCGGTCCTTATTACGGCGCCTACCAATGGCCAGGTTGTCACAAACGCGACGATTTCCCTCTCTGCCGATGCAGTGACCGAGTTCGAGACAGTGACGAACGTGGCTTTCTACTATGGCAACACGCTGGCCGGCTCGACGCAGTCCAGTCCATTCTCCGCTACATGGAATAACGTCACCAACGGCACCTATGTCCTGACGGCGGTCGCATTCAACAGTCTGGGATTAACCAGCACCTCCGCGCCCGTTTCAATTACCGTGGCCAGCGGCTTCGCCTTCGCAACTTCACCGCTGAGCCAAACCATTGGCGTGAGCAATAATGCGACATTCAGTGTGACGACCACGGGCACTCCTGCCTCTTATCAATGGCAGTTTAACGGCACAAACGTCTCGGGAGCGACCCAATCCTCCTACATGGTCAGCAATGCGCCCCTCAGCGCGTCGGGAATCTACACGGTGGTGGCGGTCAACAACGGGCAATCGATTACCAGCGCGCCGGCGACGCTGACAGTGTTGGGGCCGCCTACATTGGGGCCGATCTCAATTGTTACCAATGGCAGCGATATTGTATTGAGTGTGAGCGCCAGCGATTCGGTTCCGTTTTATTACAAATGGGAACTGAACGGCAACGGCATCCCCGGAGCGACCAACGGCAACCTCAACGGGACAGCGATTATTTCTTACACCATCACCAACGCGGAACCCTTCGACTCCGGCGATTACCAGGTGGTTGTGGCCAATATCGTGGCCTCCGAGAACAGTCCGGTCTTTGATGTGGCGCTGAGTTTTGCCGCACCGACCACGAACAATGACAGTTTTGACAGCAGCCTGGCCATCGGACCCCTGACTAACGGAATAGGGGTGTCGGGCATCAGCGGCAATTCGGGTTCCGGGCCGGCGGTCATCGCGGGCAAACCGGCGGGAGGATATCTCTGGTACAATTGGACGGCAAGTTTCACCGGAGTTATGTCCCTCACGACCCGAGGCAGCAGCTTTGACACGTTGCTGGGCGTCTATACCGGGAGCACGGCGGCCACTCTAACATCAGTGGCGGAGGATGACGACTCTGGCGGATTCTTCACGAGCCTGGTCACATTCAATTGCGAGGCGGGAACCAATTACCAAATTGTGGTGGCGGGCTATAAGGGCGCGACCGGCAATGTGGTATTGGCCATGTCTCCCGGCGCGGCGAGAGGACTCCCCGGCCCGGCGGGCGGCTATAGCATCGGCGGGCCTGAACCTGTGATTACGCAACAACCTTCCAACCAGATCGTCCATGCCGGCGACACCCTCACCCTCGGCGTTTCGGCCACGGGAGCGATGGGTTACCAGTGGTATATTGCCGATGTTGCAGAGGCGGGCGATGTTCCCGTGGCCGGCGGCACTAACAGTGATATGGTCATTGGAAGTTTCACCACGAATGGCGTGGGGAATTACTACGTGGAGGTGTCCAATGCGGGAGGCGATGTGCAAAGCGCCATGGCATCCGTCGAAATCGCCGCGGAAAGTCAAAACGGCCAGGCGGTCACGCCTAAAACTTTGTTCGTGGATAAATTTGGCGACGCAGTGGATTTAACCGGAGCCAGTACGACGACGCGCTACCGGCCTGCGAGCAGCGGGGGAGAAACCGGTGGCTATACACTATCGCAATCATTCAGCACGTCCGGCGCGACTAAAGAAGAAGGAGAGCCCAACCACGCAGGCCAGCCGGGCGGGGCTTCCTATTGGTATAGTTACACCGCGCCCATTGGCGGCACGATCCAATTCAGCACCGTGGGCAGCACCTTTAACACCATTCTGGCTGTCTATACTGGTCCCGGCACCAGCTTTAGCACATTGACCTCTGTGGGATCCGCCTATACGACCAATTACGTTCAGCAAGGCCAGCCAACCGTGGTGATTTCCAATGTCGTGGCCGGCATCCGATATTTTATTGCCATAGACGGCTACCTTGGAGCCAGCGGCGCCGCCAACCTGACCATCACCCTCAATCCGGCTGCTGTAACAGTCAATACCAACATTCCTCCCCTTATCAACAGCCAAACTATCGTTACCATTATTTCGCCGGCGAATAATTTCCTGACTGCCAGCTCCAATATCACCATTAAAGGAGTGATCACGGGCGTTGGCGGGCTTCGACCGATTGGGACCAATTTACAAATAACCGTCAATACCAATGCGGCCGTGCCGGGTAACATCGGCAACTCCGTATCCACGCCTGTGGTGATCGAGAACAACGGCTTTGCTGAAGAAGTGGCGCAGGAAAGTTATCCCTGGTCTATTAACGCGACCTTGGTTCCGGGAGCCAATACAATTACCGCGCAAGTCGCCATCCCCCAAAACGCCGACCTGGAAATCGCTTCCCTCCCGGTGACGCGCACCATCTTCTATGACGCGACACCGCCGTCGCCTCTGGTCAGGGCGCCGTTGACCCTGGAGACTTCCGGGAACGGCAAAATCCGCGGCATCGCCAATCGGGCCAGCCTGGAAATTGGCAAGGTTTACAAAGTTACTGCGGTGCCCTTGGGCAACTGGATGTTTACGAATTGGATGAGCGGAACCAATGCCACCAACCTCAGCGCCGTGGCGACCTACAACGCCGCTCTTGACTTCCTCATGGTTTCCAACCTGATTTTGCAGGCCAACTTTGTCACCAATCCCTTTACGCCATACGCAGGCCTTTACAACGGATTATTTTCTCCAACCAACGGCGTGACCGAGGAAAGCTCGGGCTTTTTCACAGCCACCCTGCCGGGAGCGAGCCACGGGGCTTACAGCGCCAAGTTGCTGCTGGACGGCGGTTCATATCCTTTCAGCGGCATGTTCAATCTGTCCGGTCAATCGGCTATAACCCTGGCCCGCCCCGGCAAAACGCCGATTACGGTGGCTTTGCAGCTCACAAATGAAGTTCAGATCATTGGCAACATCAGCGACTATTCGAGCAACGGTTGGACCTCGATACTCGAAGCCGACCGCGCCGTCTTCAATGCGCAATCAAATCCGGCGACCAATTACAATGGACGTTATACCCTGATCATTCCTCCCGGCAGCAACGCGCCGGTTCTGTCGCCAGGCGGCTACGGTTACGCCATGTTAAGCAACAATTGGGCGGGCCGGGTTACCCTAAGCGGGCGCTTGGGGGATGGCACGGCCATCAGTCAATCGGTGCCAATTTCCACCAATGGAGATATTCCGTTCTATGTTTCCCTCTATTCCCGCCAAGGCTCGTTGTTGGGCTGGCTGACCCTGACCAACAATCCGACCAATCATCCGGCGCAAACGATTCTTGGCACCAACCTCTCGTGGATCAAGCGATACAGTCATGCTGGAACAATTTACGCGGCAGGCTTTACCAACACCAACATCACAGTGCTCGGTTCGCATTACGCCGCGTCGGATATTTCAAATTTGGCAAATCTCACCCTTGCCATCAGCAATGGCAACACCGCGTTAGTTTACAGCAACCTGACTCTTACCGATAACAAGCTGGGCAACCAGGGTGCGGCGGGAAATCCCTCTGATTCGTTGGAAGGGGTCGTCACCCCGGGCACGGGGCTTTTAACAGTGACCTTCCGTGCCAACGGCGCTGATAGCCCGACAGTCGCCAGAGGCGTGGTCCTGCAAGAAAATCAAACCACCAACACCATTGGCGCAACCAACGCCGCGGGATGGTTCCTGGACGGCTCGCAATCGGGATGGTTCCTCCTGCAACAGCAATAGTGACGGAACCCACACCATTTTTAAAACTGGAGGACGTTTCCAAATCGTACGATTCGGTTTTGGATGGTCCGCCGGTGCGTGTCCTCGATGGAATCAACCTGGAGATTCAGTCAGGCGAATCTGCGGCTATTTGCGGGCCTTCCGGCTCGGGGAAAAGCACGTTGCTGAACATAATCGGCACCCTGGATGGACCCACGCGGGGTCGTGTTCTGCTGCGGGGCCAAGATTTAGCTCAACTGGACGAAATGCGTTTGGCGGCGGTGCGGAATCGCCAGATCGGATTTATTTTTCAAGCGCATCATTTGCTGCCGCAATGCACGGTGCTGGAGAATGTGCTCGTGCCCACTCTTGCCGCCGCTGAATCTGCGCAACGCCAGAACGCCCCGGAACGCGCCCGGCGACTGTTGGATCGCGTCGGTTTGGGCGCGCGCATCGATCATCGCCCGGGCCAGCTTTCGGGTGGGGAAAGACAACGGGTGGCCGTGGTGCGCGCATTAATTAATCAGCCTGAACTTCTGCTGGCCGATGAACCGACGGGCGCGCTGGATCGTGCCGCCGCGGAAGAATTGGCCCGCTTGCTGATTGAACTGAACCGTGAGGAAGGCGTGACCCTGATTCTAGTCACGCACGCTGCTGATTTGGCCGGCCGCATGAAACGCGTGTTTCAAATTCAAGATGGACGGTTAATGGGAAGTTAACCCCTGCCCACACGTTTGAAATAAGGCTCTCCGGCCTATTAGTGTCTGCGCTTCGTAGCTGAGATTTATTCCCAATCGTAATCCGACGCAGCAATGGGTATGCTTCCAGCGCAATGGCAGATGGTTCGTATAATCGGAGACAATTCTTGACTGCTACCGTAAGAGCGGTCGCAGGAGCGGCTTTAACCGGCTCGGTTTCAACCGCCAGCGATGTGCCCGAATCCTTCACATTGATCGACGCCCATACCCATTTCTACGACCCGACGCGCGTGGGAGGCATACCATGGCCGCCCAAGGACAACAAACTGCTCTATCGCCCAGTGTTGCCCAGGGATTATCGCGCGCTCCCGGTGCCACGCTCTGTGACCGGCACCATCGTTGTGGAAGCCAGCCCGTGGGTGGAGGACAACCAATGGGTGCTGAACCTCGCGGCTCGCGACCCGTTCATCGTCGGGTTCGTGGGAAATCTGCCGGTTGGGACAAGGGAGTTTGCCGGGCTACTGAAAAGGTTTGCCGCCAATCCGATCTTTCGCGGTATCCGCCTTCGCGACCGTAAATTGGATGGCTTATTGGACGACCCAGCCTTTGCCGGCGACCTCAAATTGCTTCCATCCCACAATCTCTCCCTCGACGTGGTCGGCGGAACTGAGATTCTGCCATTTGCGCATAGGCTGGCCAGACAAACGCCCCACTTGCGCATCATCATCGACCATTTGGCTGGCGTAATTATTGACGGCAAAACACCCCCTTCTGACTGGCTAAGGCAAATGCGTGAATTGGCCAAGGAACCCGCCATTTTCTGCAAGCTCTCCGGTTTGGTTGAAGGCACTGGCCGCAGCGATGGCTCCGCGCCACGGGACGTGGAATTCTACCGGCCCGTCCTGGATGCGATGTGCAAAATGTTCGGACCCGACCGCCTGATCTATGCGAGCGACTGGCCAGTGAGCGAACAATTCGCGCCGCTGCCCGTTGTCCAAGGCATCATCGCGGAATATTTTCGCAGCCACGGCACCCGAGCGGAGAATCACGTCTTCTCGCAAAGTTCCAAAGCGGCCTATGGCTGGAAAACACGAGCCAAATCGTAGTTCCACTTCAGTCGGGCGCCTCGAAACACTGTTACGTTTACTCCCGCTGACTGCCTGAAGACGGGACTTCAAACAAGAGTCCCGCATCATCACGGTAGCGGTCTTAAAATGCGCCGGTCTCGATCGTATACCGACATAACTGAGTTGACGGAAGCGCTCAAATTGTTCAGGATTGCCGCCAATCGCAATGCGATAAACTGAATTTATTTGGAGGAAAATATGACTAAATCTCTGCCAGCCAAACACGTTTATCTCATGGCCAGCGGCGACTTGCGCCTTGCCGCCAACCAACAATGCTGGCCCGTCCAGGCTGCCGCCGAGGCCCTGCTGATCAAGGCCCTCAAAGCCGAAGGATGGACCTCCGTTCGCGCCCACGCCTTCGACCCGGCCAAAAAGCACGGCTTTATTGATTCCCAGAAAATGGGCATGGACGTCTTCCGCAAGCTCGACCCCACGGCACCCGTAATCGTGCTTGAAACGGTCTGGCAGTACAGCCATCACGTCTTTCCCGGCCTTACCACACACCGCGGACCGATCCTGACCCTGGCCAACTGGAGCGGCACCTGGCCGGGATTGGTCGGCATGTTGAATCTCAACGCCTGCCTGACCAAGGCGGGCGTCGCTTACAGCACCCTCTGGAGCGAAGATTTCGCCGACGCATTTTTCCAAAAGGGATTGCGCCAGTGGCTGCGCGGAGGCCGTCTGGCCCATGACCAGAGCCATGTCCGCGATTTGCGCAAAGTCAAACTCCCCGCCGCCGAAGAAAAGCTGGGCCGCCGTTTGGGCCGTGAATTCAAGGAACAAAAAGCCATCATGGGGATTTTTGACGAAGGTTGCATGGGCATGTTCAACGCCATTATCCCCGAAGAACTGCTTCATCCGACCGGGGTCTTCAAGGAGCGCCTCAGTCAATCATCCCTTTACGCCGCCATGCGCGCGGTCAGCGACGCCGACGCCCGCGCCGTGCTTGATTGGTATCTCAAAAAAGGCATGAAATTTCACTGGGGCAAAAACGAGGCCACCGAACTGACCAAGGCCCAAACCCTCGAACAGTGCAAAATGTACATTGCCGCCCTTCGCATCGCCGACGACTTTGGCTGCGCCGCCATTGGCATTCAGTATCAACAAGGCCTTAAAGACCTCGCTCCCGCCAGCGATCTCGTGGAAGGCACCCTCAACAATATGGACCGCCCTCCCGTTAAATCCCTCACTAGCGGCCGCGTCCTCTATGCCAACGAGGCCCTGCCCCATTTTAACGAAGTCGATGAATGCGCCGGCCTGGATGCTCTGGTCACTTACCGTTTATGGCGGCAATTGGGCTATCCGCCGGAGAACACCCTCCACGACATTCGTTGGGGGCGTCGTTTTCAACAAAACGGCTTCGATGAATACGTATGGGTCCTGCTCATTTCCGGCGCAGTTCCGCCGGCCCATTTTATTGGCGGCTGGAAAGGAGCCTCCAGCGAGCGCCAGCCCGCCATGTATTTTCGGTTGGGCGGAGGAAGCCTGAAAGGCATCAGCAAACCCGGTTCCATCGTTTGGAGCCGCATCTTCATCATGGACGGCCAACTTCATTGCGACCTTGGCGTCGGCAAATCCGTGGCCCTTCCCGCCAAAGAAACCGAGGAACGCTGGCGCGAAACGACCCCGCAATGGCCCATTATGCATGCCGTATTTGATGGCGTCACGCGGGACCAAATGATGGCCCGCCACAAGGCCAACCATGTGCATGTCGTCTATGCGCCGGATGAAAAGAAAGCCTATCGCGCCTGCCGCATCAAAGCCGCCATGCTCGCCGAAATGGGTCTCCAGGTCCATTTCTGCGGCGCGGTCAACGTGGCCTGATGTGTGTTCTGTGCCTTCTCCCTGGGGGAGAAGGTCAGGATGAGGGCGAGCCAAAAGACTGACTAAATGCAGTCAATATGAAACAATCCGGTAAAACCGCTGGGTGGCGTCGGGAGAACAGTCAATAATCTGGCCTTGGTTGCCGACAATGGTGGCGGGGCCGCTCAGTGGCTGCCATTGCGGATCGGTCAAACTTTTTGTGAACTGCACCTGATAGCCTGTGCCGGGCACCGAGGGCCAGGTCAACATCAAAGGTTGACTGGGGGAGTACTGCCCCGTGACCGTTGCCCAGGAAATCCCAGTGATTGCAAGCAACGAACCGGAATTGGTGGAACTGACCGATCCGCTGCCCGGCAGCGTCAAGGCAAAGACATCGCTGGACTCGTTAAAATCACCCGGCGCCAGGTCAGACGCCCAACTTTCAAAGAGTAATGTCCCGCCGTCGGCGCTGAAAAATGGGGTCAAAGAACGCCCATTGGCTGCTCGGGGGCCAAACAAGCTCACGCTGACCAGCGTTGTCCCGCCCGTCAACCGGTCATACAAGAAAATGTCGGGCAGGCCGTTGGCGCCTCCGGGAACCAGGTTGGTGGCGGCGCTTCGATAGGCGATAAAACGCCCGGCGGCGTCGATCGTGGGCGAATCAGAGCCGCTGTTGCCGCCGGCGGGGGAATTATAGGATTGACTGACGAGTGTATTCGTCGCTTTCTGGAAGTCATAAACATACACTTGGTTTGTGCCGTTGCTGTCCTCTCCCAGGTAGGCCAGAAACTGTCCGTTGCCGCTGAATTGACAGTGCTTTTGTGAAGTCGGCGCAACCGCCTTCAACAGCCAATTCGTTCCGGCGGCAAGGTTGACCGCGTAGCAACCCGTGAGCGTTTCTAAAGCGGCCCACTGCGCGTTTGCGCTGATGGCCGCCTCAAAAATGAAAGCACTTCCAGACGCGACGTTCGTCGCCGAATGGGTTTGTGCGTTCCACAGGGAAAGTTGAGTTCCAACTGCAAACAGGACGTTGCTGCCATCGGCGGTCATGGCCGCCACGCCATTGGTGGCACCGCCGTTCGTCGTGACGGCGTAAGTGACTCCGGCCTGAATGTCCCGCCAAAAAATATTCGTGCCAATCAAAACGCTGTTAGTCGTCAGGTTCATCGCCCGACTAAAAAACAGCACGTGCGCACCGTCGGCGCTAATCTGCGAAGTGCAGGAATTTCCGTTGCCCTCTCCGGAACCGGTGGCGTCAGTACTGACAAGTGTGGTCAAGCCCGTTTGTAAATCGCGCAAAAAGATGTCAGAGCAATTGTTGTTGTCATTGGCCAACAAGTTTGTGGCCGAACTCGTAAACGTCACGTATCGGCCGTTGGCGCTGATTGCCGGGTCATAGGAACCGGAATTACCGGAATACGGACCAGAGGCGCTGACCGAAACAAGCGTGTTGGAGCCGCTGACAAAGTCATGGACGAAGACATCCATGCAGCCGTTGGTGTCGCCGCTCACCATGCCGTCTGCGGTACTGGTAAAAGCAACCAATTGTCCGTTGGAACTCACGGTCGCCGCCATAATCAGACTTGAGTTGAGCGGCGTGACCGAAGCCAAAGTGGCTGCGGGCACAGACACCACCTCGGTTGTATTCGCTCCCAAATCGCGCAGGAAAGCGTCTTGCTTGTGAGGATTGATGCTCAAAGCTCCGTCCTGGCACTCGAATGCGACAACACTACCATCGGCGCTCAAGCGAAAAGAGGTCATGATTACCGAAATAGGACTGACACCGTTCGTGCCCACATCCACCAGTTGGATGGCGCTGGTGGAGGTGTCCCGCAGGTAAATATGGGCCAACCCATCGCTATTGGCTGTGAGCGAGGTTTCAGTGCTCAGGAAAGCCACATACCTTCCAGTCTGATCAAGACGCGGGAAGTCGCAATACGCACCCTTCGTTCCACCGCTGATCAGCGATGCTGTGCCGCTTTGAGCATCCCACAACTGAACGGACGCACCGTTGGACGTATCGGCCAGGAGGAAGGCCACAAAACGACCGTCGCCGCTAATATCGATTCCACGCGCGTCAAGGTCCGATCCCATATCCGCAATCCCGTTGGTTCGGATGGCGTCGGTGGCTTTAGTGGCCACATTGTAGCGGAAAACGAGACCAGCCGGGGTTCCGCCAAACGATTGATAGGCAATCCATTGCCCGTTGGTGCTCATCGCGTAATAAGCCGAAACCGCCGAAGAATTAACGTGGTGCGCGTTAGTACTGACCCAAGCTGTGGCACCTCCCACCAGATCACGCACATAGAGTTCACCAACGCTGCTGACGTTGCTCACAAGGTTGGTGGCAGTGCTATAAAAAGCCACGTACCGCCCATCGACGGAGGTGACCGGAGATACGGACGCGCTCCCGGACGTCAAAGGCGTGCCGCTCGTGCCACTAAACTTCTGGGCTCCCGGACTCGCCAGCGTCGTCACACCAAGTTGCAGATCGCGCACAAATACATCCGGGATTCCATTCGTGTCTCCTGGCACCAGATTATTGGCGGCGCTGTCAAACGCCACATACCGGCCATCCGGCGTGACAGTCGCGTCGTGCGAATCCCCGTTGCCTACCGTCCCGTTCGTGCTGACGCTGACCAGCGTAGTGGTATTATTGACAATGTCCCGCACGAATACTTCGCTTGTCGCATTGGTGTCTCCAGGGATGAGATCGGAAGCGATGCTTTCAAAAACCGCGAATTGGCCATTGCTCGAGATGGCGCTGGGAAACGAGTCGCCATTGCCTCCCGCCGTTCCGGCCATGTTGACGCTGACCAACACGGAAGTACCCGCGTGGCGATCGCGCAGAAAAACATTCATGTGCGCCAGAACGGCCTCCTGCATCGGCAACCCGCCCGGCCCGACGACAAGATTGTCTGACGTGCTGGCAAAAAGTACGAATCGTCCATCGGGAGTAACGATGGGGTTATAAGAACACCCTCCTCCCACTGTCGCAATGGCCGCCGCTGGAGGCATCTGGCTGACAATTTGGGTGGCAGTTATCGTCGGGAGGGCCGCAAGAAGAAGGGTTGCTACCGTGATGGTTGTGGATTGGCACACTTTATGGACAATTTTAAATGTTGTTTTCATGTTTAGTGAGGTTGGGGAAAGCCGGGCCAGTTCGCCGGGTCTCGCGGATACGACGTGTGCGCTTGCAGCCAATTCAAATCACTCACGTCATGCGCCAAGCCAACCGTGCGGGTGGGAAACGTTGAAAGATTCCCTCCTTGGACGCAACCCGTCGATCCCGCAATGGTTCCCAGCCATTTATGAATTTCCGCATGACCATCAGCGAATGAAAATGTACACGCACGGCTATGGTAATTCGCTGGCATATCAATAAATGAGCTCCCCGGCGCGTATCGCTCGATCTGAACCGCAAAGCCGGCGTCGTTGATGGAATCCGGATGATCCTCCGCAAATATCCACAAGTTTGCCGGACTCGGATGAACCATGTCCGAAGTCTTTTGGTAACAGCATCCATAACGTTGGTTATCGTCTTCTTCGCCTCCAAGCCACTGTCCCGTCACAGGGCCGTCGGCCCAAGTATTATTGAAGGGCGACAAATTACTAAATGACCAAACTGTGCCCACCGCCTGGTTGGCCGAATAACTTCGCACCCGCGGCCCGATGGGATATGGCGCCGCAGACATGCTTGGATCAGCGGGGCACTTGTAAGCCAGGGGATTCTTGATGTAGGGGGTGAAATAAGAAGCGGGAGTAATGGCGCCGCTATTGGCAGGGCTGGTGACAAGTAATTGCCAGTTGGTGCATGCTGCGCCGCCATTGTAAATCGTTTCTCCCCAGTCCATTTCAACCGTGACCCAGTCCTCTTGATTTTGCCCCTCCGGTTGATTGTAAAACCAAAGACCCCGGCTGTCATCTGCGTACATTAACGCCGCAGATATAAGTTGGTGCATGTTGCTCAAACACCTGCTGCTTTGCGCCTGACTTTTGGCATGTTCCAAAACAGGCAACACCCGTAATACGGCCAGAAGGGTAATAACCGCCAGAACAACCGCCAGTTCGGTCAACGTAAAAGCGCCTGCCCCTTTGGTTGCGCCGACCGCTCTCCCATTGCTCATTTTCATCTAAGAATGCGATTAGACTGCATTATATTTTTTCCAGTGTCAATTCAAAAATCTTAATACAGGATCGCATGCCTGCAAAAAGATGGGGCGCCATCGTGAAGCTTTGAGCCCCATCCTTCTTCGGAAAATTTGAAGCTTTTTTCATATTTAGTGAGGTTGGGGGAATCCGCGCGCAAAAGCCGGGTTGCTTGGATAGGACGTGCGCGCTTGCAGCCAGTTCAAATCACTCAAATCCGCGGT
>Ga0182030_10008079_pt1 | contig 21845 bp, 10 predicted proteins | sample 812S3MmetaG_FD_121299 | JGI IMG/M metagenome (GOLD analysis project Ga0182030, IMG submission 121299) | Permafrost microbial communities from Stordalen Mire, Sweden - 812S3M metaG (Illumina Assembly) | ecosystem: Environmental > Terrestrial > Soil > Wetlands > Permafrost | place: Sweden... | reverse complement strand
CCGACCTTTCCCACGGTCAACCCCGTCGGGGTTGAAGGGGCCATGGGGTTCTGCGAGCCGCAGGTTAAAACCTGCGGCTACCCACGGTTGGCCCCTTCGGGGCCGGACCGGAAATTGCTTAGTCCGGCGCCTATGGGGCAGCGGCCGGTGGCCAGCCACTCGCCACCATTAACCACTTGCCCCAGCACCTGACGCTTAGCCGTACTGCGCGATTTCACCACAACCCAATTCTCCCTGGAATATCCGAGCCTTCATCATGCCATAGTCTAGAATAGTTAGCCGCCGGAGAGTAGAAATCCCAGTAAGGTGGCTAAATTGTTGCCTCATTTCCTGCCGGCAGGAATTTGTCAGGGGGAATTCCCGCGCCAGCTCAGGGCCGGCAGGGCCCTACAGAATGCGGACCACGGTGCCAGCCATGGCGAAGGGAGGGGTCAGGCGGAGGCCAAACAAGCGCAACGCGGAATCGAATGACCGTTCCGGAGGGGCGGTTCGCGAACCGCCCAAGAGGAAATGTAGCGCAAGGCTCGCTCTCCAGCCTTGCGGCTTTTCCCCCGCGCCGTAGTTTTGTTGGGGCGGATTAGGGTAAGTCTTTAGCTCGCTTGGTCGGGGGCGCGGCCCTTAGGAACTCGGATTATCTTGTAACGGCGCGGCAAAGGTTCGCGCCGCGGGAAGAGCCGCAGGGCCGGAGTGCGTGCCCTGCGCTACTCGGTTTGGGGAATTTTATGCGATTCCGTTACCCACCGCGGGCTGTGATGCTGAACGGGATCCGGTGTTCACGGCAGAGTCCCTGGCCATTCCGGCGGCAGCGGGATGCAATCCATGAAACTGCCGCCTCGTTCGCGATCAGGCTTCTCAGAAGTTGCCAGGGTCATGCCGCAAGTGTAAACTCACGCCGGCGGGCATCCTCAGCGGCGTCCCGGCCGCCATATCTAAGCGTGGAGGGTTAATTCATGGAAAAGGTGCGGGTGGGAATCATTGGGAGTGGCTTTGTCTCCCAGATTCATGCGGAAGCATTTCAAGAAGTGCCCGAGGCGGAACTGGTCGCCGTTTGCGGAACGGATGCGGTGGGGGTTGCGGAATTTGCACGGAAGTGGAAGGTTCCCTTTAGCACGACGGACTACCGTCAATTGCTCGAGCGCAAGGATATTGACATGGTCGTGCTGGGGATTCCCAACGACCTGCATCGCGAGGTTGTGGTGGCGGCGGCGGAGGCGGGAAAGCATATCGTCATCGAGAAACCTTTGGCGCACACGCTGGAGGCGGGCCGCGCCATGGTGGCGGCCTGCCGGGAGCACCGGGTCAAACTGATGTACGCCGAGACGATCTGCTTTTCGCCCAAGTACGCCCGCGCCAAACAACTGGTTGAGGAAGGCGCCATCGGCAAGATGTATATGATCAAGCAAGGTGAGAAGCACTCCGGCCCGCACTCGGACTGGTTCTACGACATCCATCGCGCCGGCGGCGGCGCCATCATGGACATGGGCTGCCACGGCATCGAGTGGTCGCGGTGGATGTACGGCAAGCCCAAGGTGAAGAGCGTCGTCGCGCACTGCCAACGCGTTTTCCACCAGCGCACCCGGGGCGAAGATAATGCCATAATCATCCTGGAATTCGAAGGGGGAGGGATTGCTGTGATCGAAGACAGTTGGGTCAAGCGCGGCGGTATGGACGACCGGATTGAATTGTATGGAACGAGTGGGGTGGTTTACTGCGACCTGCTGCACGGGAGTTCGATGGAAACCTACAGCGTGGATGGTTACGGGTATGCCATGGAAAAGTCCGGGGACACCAAGGGTTGGACGTTCACGGTATCCGAGGAAGCGCACCTTTACGGTTTCCCCCACGAGTTGCGCCACTTCACGCAATGCATCTTGAATGATCAGCCGCCCCGCGAGACCGGTGAGGACGGCGTGGCAACACTGGAGATCATCTATGCGGCGTATGAGTCAGCCGGTACGGGGCGCAGAATCAATTGGCCTTACGAGCCGAAGGATCCCGGTGCGATTCCTGTAAATCTCTGGCTGGGAAATTAACTGCCTGAGGTTTCGGGGAAAAGGGCAGGGCTGAACAGGCTGCGGAAAAACTCTACAATGCTGTCATCCTGAGCGCAGCGAAGGATCTCGCTCTGAGCATTTTCAAGGCAATGCGAGATTCTTCGTCGCCGCTGCTCCTCAGAATGACAGCGCTTTCGAGTTTTTCCGCAGCCTGTGAAGCCCCACCCTTCCAGAGTCGTGGTGAGAAATCCGGGCTATGATGAAAACTCATCTGGAGGATACCTGAATGCCTGATCTTACTTCGCGCGAGCGCCTGGCACGGGCGCTGCGCCACCAGCCATCGGATTACGTGCCCTGCTGTTTCATGAGTTTTACCGCGCTGCGCCGCCGCTGCCAGGAAAACATGTACGAGTTGGTCAGGGCCGAGCGAGCGATGGGGCTGGATTCGTTCCTCTTTATTCCCACCTTGTCGCGCCCCCAGCGGCCGGAGCACCCCGAGCTGCGCGGGTTGCCGGTGCGGTTTGATCCCGCGGTAGCAACGCGGGAGCGGCGGGAAGAGGTTCCGGGCCAGCACGCCATCCTGCATAAGGAATACTCGACGCCCGCCGGCAAACTCCGGACCAGCGTTCGCCTCTCGGACGACTGGCCGCATGGCGATCACATCCCTTTCATGGACGATTATCAGGTGTCGCGCGCCATCCGCCCTTTGCTTTCCGGCGATACGGCGGAGTTGGAGGCTTTGCCGTATCTGTTGACGCCGCCCCATTCCGACGACATCGCGCATTTCAAGGCCGAAGCCGAGCGCGCCCAGGCCTTTGCCCGCGAGCAAGGCGTGATCCTGGCGGGCGGTTGGGGCGTGGGCTTGGATATGGCTGACTGGCTTTGTGGCTTTGAAAACCTGATGCTGCTCGAAAACGACAAGCCGGCGTTTGTCGAAAGGCTTCTCGAAATGATCCACGCCTGGAATCGGCAGCGCATGGCTGTAGTGCTTGCGGGCAAGGTCGATCTTTTCATTTACCGGGCATGGTATGAGGGTTGTGATTTCATAACCCCCAGGTTCTATCGCCAGGCGATCCTTCCGAAACTCAAAAGTGACGCCGCCCTCGCGCATGAGCACGGGGCGATGTTTGGTTACATCTGCTCCAGCGGCATTCTGCCGCTTCTCGACGATTTCATGGAAGCCGGAATTGACGTCCTCATCGGGATTGATCCCGTGCAAGGCACCAAAACCGATATGGCAACGATCAGGGTAAAAACTGCCGGACGGATGGCGTTGTGGGGCGGGGTCTCGGGAGCAGTCACAGTGGAAATGGGTAAGGAGGAAGAAATTCGTGCCGCTGTACGGCACGCCATCGAGACCCTGGGGCCGGGGGGATTCATCCTTTCGCCTGTCGATAACATCACCGTGGACGCACCCCAGACATGGCAAAACCTTGAGGTGTTCATCGGTGAGTGGAAACTGAGGCGCAGTGTGCGGTGGGGCGGCTCCGGCAACGTCACGTGAGGCTGGGCGCACGCGAGCTGAGGTGCAAGCCGCAACAGGCATGGTTACGCTCAATCTAGCCCGGATTTCTCACCACGAGCCTGGAAGGGCGGGGCTTTACAGGCTGCGGAAAAACCCTGTGGCACTTGGCGCTAGCACTGTCAGTACCACCCCGGCGCTCGGCGCGCCACCCCTCCTCATCTGAGGAGGGGTGCGTTTTCAATAACTCCCCTCCTGATTCAGGGGGGGGGGCGCCCTGGGCGCCGGGGTGGTTGTACGCCGGGGATAGTTTTTCCGCAACCTCTAAAGCCCCGCCCTTCCAAAATCGTGGTGAGAAATACGGGTTAGCCCCAATGCTTATCATATGAGCTGACCGTTCCCGGTTCCCCCCATCCCCACAGCCCGCATACATGGGGCCCCACGTTTGTGGGTCGTGGAGGTGAGGGGGGCTCTCGGAAACAGATGGATGAATGATTTCTTCCATCCTCTTATGTGGACAGTGTTGCGATTAAAACTGTTGGAATGCGTTTAAACTTTCACGCCTTGAGGGTTTTTCATGGAACGCTCGAAAATTTTCTTGACAAGGACATTCTACCTTGTTAGGTTGCGCTCAGTCATTTTGTCGCACAGGAAAGTCAGGGTCTCAAGGTAAGTTTACGGTCGTTACCGCATCTTCCTCCTGATGGGTGATGTGGAACGTAGATATATATGTAAGGGAGGCAAAACGGCAGTTCGCCGCTTTTCCCATCCCTCATTGAACAAGTTGTTAGAGAAACAATAGAGTGCTGGGAATGCCCGAACGCGACAGGCGCGGCCGCATTGATAGGCAATTAAGATACTGTGTAGGTGAAAGGGTCCCCTGACACTGCGCGCAATGAAAAAGGGAGGGAAGACGCGGCTTTCCTGACATTTTGAGGTTGAAGGAGGAAGGGGTATGTCATTTTTTAAGTTGACGGTGGGAACCGCAATACTGGGAGCGTTTATTGCCGCCACCCTCTGTGCGCAGATTCGATCCAACACGATCACGGGCACTCTGAAGGACGCTAGCGGGGCCGTGGTTGCCGGCGTGGACGTGGTGTTGACGAACCAGGAGACCAACATCACCCTTCACACGAAAAGCACCGATGCGGGCGATTTCACGTTTCCTTATCTGCAAGGGGGCGTCTACACCCTCTCCGTGAATGTGCCGGGTTTTGAGGCGTACCGCGAGACCGAACTGCGTGTTGAGAGCAATCAGACCCTCCGGGCCGACGTGACCCTGAAAGTGGGCACTGCCCAGCAGGTTGTAGAGGTGAAAGCGCAGGCCGCGCAGCTCCAAACCGACAGCACCACGGTGCAGGACACCACCCAAGCCGCCGCCATCGACGCACTTCCCAACATTGTGAGGAACCCGTTGTACTATGCCGAACTGGAAGATGGCGTGGTGCCCCGCGGCGTTTCCGCACTTACGCAGCAAACGACCTGGATGAACTCATTCGGAATCGGTTTCTACGGCCGTATGAACTGGTCCGCGATGGGCGTCAATGGCGGCCGCGCGTTTACGAACGACATTCAGTTGGACGGCCTGGCGGTTATGTCGTCGGGTTATAACGAAGCTGCGGTGGTGCCGAACACCGAAGCGCTGGAGGAAGTGCGCGTTATCAGCAACAACTATTCGGCGGAATACGGGCGCGGTCAGGGCGTCATTTCGATGATTACGAAGACCGGGACCAACCGCTTTCACGGAGAGGTAAACTACCAGTTGCGGAATGACGAGTTGAACGCCAACTCAAACTATAACAACGCCTATGGCTTTCCGAGGCTCCCCTTCAAGCTGGATGATTTGGGCGGAGCAATAGGCGGCGCAATTCTCAAAAACAAATTGTTCTTCTTCACCAGTGAGCATTACATGCGGTTTGACCAAGGCGTCCCTTGGCTCTTTAGAGTTCCCACATCACTTGAGAGGGTGGGCAATTTCAGCCAGACCATGATCCCTGACTATAATGGGCTTCCGGTTCCGGCGCAGATTTTCAATCCCTTCAGTGTGACCACGTTGGGGCCAAATCTCTATCAGCGGGCAACGTATCCTAACGCAACCATCACTAACCCGAACCCTTCTGCGGTGACCATTTTCGGCCTGTATCCGCTGCCGAACCGGACACCGATCGACGCGTTCGGCGATGACAACTTTGGCACAACGACGACTAAAACCTATCGTAAGGACGACAACAACTCTCGCATCGACTATAAGCGCGGTGCGCAGTCGTTTTACGCCAGCGGAGGCATCGGTTACGGGAACATCCTGACGGGAAGCCCCTGGGGACCCAACTCGCTTTATTTTCCCGCAGGCGACCGCCAGACCCGCGATTTCAATCCTTACGCCCAAATCGGCGACACGATTATCCTCAGCCCGACATTAGTGATGGATTTGCGTTATGGGGTCACCCGCATCAACATGATTGAGCAAGGCGGCTCGGTTTCGGGTTTCACCAACTACAATGGCTGGGGTGTGCCCAGCAGTGTCCAGGGGATCATGCCGGATTTCGGCGGTACGCCCGATGTTCTGCCGGGCACATGGGAGCCCCTGAATAACTCTACGAACAATAACAAACGCGAGTGGCAAACGAACCAGACGGTTGCGGGCAGCATTACGAAAGTCCGCGGCAAGTGGACCCTTAAGGCGGGAGCAGAGTACCGGGATATGCTGGCAATCTGGCAAGACTACTACGAGCTGTCCTCCGATCTCGTCGCCGGCAACTATACGAGCCAGTACACCACGGCCAATGGCAGCAGCGCAGCTCAGAACGTAACCGCTCCGCAGCAGGGGGTCACCGCCGCCTCGCTTCTGGCCGGGGCGGGAGTGTGGGACGTCCAACGCAACCTCAAGCCCATCTTGTCGGCGCATTACTATGGGCTATACAGCCAGAACGACTGGCGTGCCACATCAAGGTTGACGCTCAATTTTGGGCTGCGTTGGGATTTCCAGCCGGCGCCCAAGGAACGGCATAATCGCGAGGCGTCCTTCAATTTGAATGAGGAGAATGCGTTCGGTTCCCTGGGTTCCATCAACTTCCCCGGGGCGAACGGCAGTAGTCTATGGAATTCGGAATACCATGACTTCCAGCCCCGCCTGGGCGCCGCGTACCAGGTGAACAGCAGCACGGTGCTGCGCGGCGGCTTCGGCATCACCTATCTACCGAGTAACACGGGCAACTACAGCAGCAACTTGCTCTATTATGAAAACGCCTTCTCGGCCAGTACCAATGATGAGCCTTACGGCTTGACTCCGCAGGGAATGCCGGTCGGTCAGTTTTCCGATAACGGCCCCACTACCGGCCCGGCCATCATCGTTCCTGCTATCGGCGCCCATCCGAGCAACCCCGCCGTTTACAGCCCGGGGAGCGCCTTCGTCACCAACGAGCCGAACGGCCGCGTCATGCAGTGGAATGTCTTCGCCGAGAAAAGACTTTCTCCCACCTGGTTCTTGTCCGTAGGATATGTGGGAACGTACGGCAGCCATCTCCAAACCGGATGGCTCTCGTTCGAGAATGAGCAGAACGTGCCGGCATCGACGCTCGCTTCCTGGCACAGTCAGTATATTGCCAGTAACGGCACCCTGGATCCCTCGCAGGCGCAAATTCCGAACCCCTATCAACCGGCCAGCGGGCCGCTGCTGCCTTTCGGCGGGGCCCTGGGAGATTCAACCATCCCGGCCTATGTGCCACTTCTCCCTTATCCGTTGCTCTCCCAGCTTTGGGCATTGCAGGAGAACCTGGGTACGTCAAACTACAACGCCCTGCAAGTCCGCATGATGCACCAATTCTCGAACGGACTTTTGGTGAATGCCCACTACTCGTGGGCCAAGGCGCTCGGTGATACCGATACGATTGCCGAGGACACGCAGGGGATTAACAATGGCGCCAGTAACGGGTTTTGGGACCTCGCGCACCCGCACCAAAACATGGCGCCCTCGTTAAGCGATCTCACAAATCAGTTTGTCATGAGTGCCGTGTACGACCTCCCGTTCGGTCCAGGAAGGGCCTTCCAGCCCAATAGCCGCTTCGCCCGCGCAATTGTGGACGGCTGGCAGACGAGCGGCGTCTGGGTATGGCAGGGTGGGTTCCCGTTCGGCCCCTCCGGGGCCAACAGCGACGGACTCCTTGGCCCTAACGTGGTGCCCGGCCAGTCCGTCAAGGTCCCCAAGGCACTGCAACACTGGTATAACGGAAGCACCAGCGTCACCTTGCCCTGCGGCCAGGTTGTGACCCCTCCGGCAAACACTTTTCTGGAATATAACTTGTGTGCTTTTTCGGGCCAAACGTTGACGACCCCCAATGGCAGCATTGTGCCCGATATCTATTGGTATGGAAACTCGTCGAACGCATACGATGATATGCGTGGCCCCGACCGTTTCAATATCGACCTGTCAATCCGGCGAACATTTAATATTCGGGAAAACGTGCAACTCCAAGTCGCGGTCGATGCGACGAACGTCTTGAACCACACGGAGTACGTTTCGATTCCGGGACCCACCATCAACAGCGGCCTGGGAAACACCAACACGTCCGCAAGTGCAGGACCTATCGGACTCGGAACCAATTATGCTTATGGCACATACGGCGTGAATTCGTACGACCCGAGGCAGTTCGCCCTGAGCGCCAGGATCCGCTTCTGAGGTGGATCGATGAGTAGCAGGTCAAGCGGCGGCCGGCGCGGGTGCGGGCCGCCGCCGCGCTGTCCGGGACTGAGCATGCGGGGAAGATTCTGGATTTTAGTCATCCGATTTGCCGGGCTGGCCGCCTTTCTCTGGATTTTTCTTTATCCTCGACACAATGCGTTGATGTTGTGGGCGCAAGACCCTGCCGACCGCGACGCGAGCGCCTGGAATGCCCGTTCGCTTGCCATCCTTTTGCTGAATAGCTATCCCGAAGCGCTGGACGATGCATCCCGCGCCGTTCTCCGCGACGCCGTGGCCACCTATGACCGGGGATGGGCCGCAATTGCCCAAGTCTATAACCAGCGCTCGACACTAGGCCCCGAAACGATCCAGGAGGGCTTGGGGAAAGGCGATGGGCTCTTCCGCCAATCCACCGGTCAAGTCGCAACAGTATTGGCCCGGCTCCCGGCCCTGAGCGTGGGCGGTACGGCGACGGTAACCCGCGGCAATCTTTCAATCCCTTTCGGGAACGCTACGTTGCTGCTTAAACGGCTGACCGGCAACAAATCGCCGCGGTTCCTTCAGAGGCGGGTCGACCTGAGTTCGCGGGCACGGGCCGAAATTGACGTCCAGACGCCGGCAGATTTCTATTGCCTGCTGGAGTTCATCAATCCGCCCCAAGGTTCGTCACGCACCGAACTCGCCGTGATGACCGGGCCGGAGCTTCTCGGAAAAGTCGATCTGACTGTAACCGTCCCACCCAAATATACGCTGCAAGTACAGGTTCTCGATGGCGATGGCCATGCGACGGAGGCGGCCGTTGGGCTCTACTCCTCCGGAAAGAGATTCTTGGTTCCGGCGACCGCACTCGATTTTTCCGCCGGGGGCTATTTTTACGAACCTGTCCGGTACAGGGAGAGCGCACACACGCGCTACTGGCCGGGAGGAGAAGATTACTCGCTCCGCTTCTTTGTGAGCGGCGGCTTCACGATGGAAGTGCCGGCGGGAACCTACCGGCTAATCGCAGCAAAAGGGCCGGAATTCTTGCCGTTTGACCGGCCAATCACCCTATCAACGTCCGCCGGGACGAACCCGGAGAGAATTGTTCTACGCCGCTGGATTAATATGGCCGCGCGTGGCTGGTACTCCGGCGACACTCACCTTCATTACTCCCGGTCGAGCCGAGACGCCAATGAACCACTTCAACTCTGGACCCAAGCCGAGGACTTGCGGATGGGCAATATCCTCAGAATGGGAGACGGCAAGGAGACTTACTTCGAGCAATACAGCTTCGGAGCGGATGGGCGGTTCGTGCAACCCAGCTTCGCCTTGGTCGTGGGCCAGGAGGATCCGAGAACTGCAGTCATGGGACATATCATCGGCCTCAATCTGGAGCAGCCCGTTCGGGACCTGGAGCGCGGTTACTATGTCTACGGCGATGTCTTTGACGACATCCACAGACAGGGCGGCCTTGCCGGCTACGCGCACGTAACTACTTACTTAAAGAGTTCCGGGGCCTATCGCGATATGACCATCAACGTCGCCCGTGGGAAGCCGGATTTCGAGGAGATTTGTGAAAACGGTATTGTCGAGACCGAGATTTACTACGACTTCCTGAACCTGGGCTTTCGCTTGACCGCCATGGGGGGAAGCGATGTGCCATGGGGGGGCACGGCGGGTGAGTCGCGAGTATATGTGCGAGGCGGCTCAACCTTCGATCCCGACAGATGGTTCGTCGAGGTGAAGAAAGGCCACACTTTTGTGACTGCCGGGCCGATGTTGGAATTCACAGTTTCCGGGCGCGTTCCCGGCGATGGAATCAACGCCAGGCGGGGCGAGAGACTGAGAGTTCACGCCATGGCAATGGTGGGATCGGACGTGGTGCGGTTGGAACGCTTGGAGATAGTCGCCAATGGTGAGGTGGTCCGGTCAGCAGAGCCTTTGGGGCACTCGGCGGTTCTCGACTTCGAGTTGCCTGCGGAGCACAGCATGTGGATCGCGGCGAGAACTGCTGGCGCGCATACGACTCCCGTATACGTGACGGTGGATGGCAAGCGGCACTGGAAAGAGGATGCGGTGCCTGCGCTACTGGACAAGTGTTTCCGAACGCTGGATGAGGTGGATGCTCTCATTAATCAAAAGGGAGCAAACATCGAGCCGAACCGGGAATCCGTGTGGGAGAATGCGGAATCTTTCCGCGCTGGGGCCGAGGAACTACGTAAGGAGGTCCAGGAGGCCCGAGAGGTTTATCAGCGGCTCCGAAGTGAGTGGCAGGCGGGCTCTTCGAGGTGATTGGCCACCCCCGATCCCTCTCGCCCTGTCGCACCATCCTTGACCTTAACGCACGCGGGTTCCACTTGCTGCATCCGCGTCTTCTGGGTTCGAAAGTTGGGTCAGCGCGAGAACTCGGAGGGGAGGGACCAACGTTAGTCCTTGCTCCCTCGCCACGGTTGCAGTGTAATGCAATCTTCAGTGGACCGAGTCCGAGTCTTCATAGATGGAGGGGGCGATGAAGAAACGCAATAACCCAAGAAAATTGGGCGTGAACCGAAGGGATTTCCTCCGCCATGCCGGGGCCGGGCTGGTGTCGGCTGAGCTGGCGAGTGCTTCCTCCGGCACGCAGAAAGCGCCTTCCGCTTCCTCTCCTATCGAATTCGCCCCGGATGAGGGGCTGACCCAGATTTCACCCAACCTTTTCCTGTTGCGCGACACCTGCAATGTTTACGTACTTAAGGACGGGAGCCGCGCCATTTTGATTGATTTTGGCTCCGGATACGTTCTGAACTTGCTGACTCAGATTGGCGTCAGCAAAGTTGAGGCCATACTTCACACTCATCACCATCGGGACCAATGCCAGGGGGACTCCCGCGCAGTTGCGGAACGGATTCCGCTCATCGTTCCTCAACATGAACGGTACCTGTTCGATGATGCCGAGAATTTCTGGAGGAACCGCGGCATTTTCGAGATGTATTACGTCAAGAATGATTTTTTCAGCTTGACGCACAACGTGCCTGTGGCCGGAGTCCTGCGCGATTACGACACCTATCGGTGGGGACCCTACGAACTATTAATCCATCCCTCGCCTGGCCACACGCTGGGATCGGTCAGCTTGATGGGAGTTGTGGACGGAAAAAAGGTGGCCTTCACGGGAGACCTGATTCATTCCCCGGGGAAGGTCGTGAACCTCTACGAGCTTCAATACCAGTACGGGAGCGGCGACGGAGTTGACTGCGCCATCTTTTCGCTGACACGGGTTCGCGAACAGGGGCCGGAGTTGGTCTGTCCTTCCCACGGTGAACCCTTCAATCAACCCGACGCGGGGATTGCAGACCTCATTGACAAGCTCAAAGGTTGGTATTCGGCGTACGGGGGCGGATTCCTGACCGTGGATAGTAAACCCTACGCGATTTCGCCCCATCTGGTGGGTTCGGTCGACACGACGTCAAGTTTTTACGCCCTGATCAGTGACAGTGGCAAGGCGCTCTTTGTGGATTACGGTTCGGCGAGCTGGAATATATTTAGCGTCTACAAGAATGCCGAAACTGTTCACGACCGCATGGGCTTTGTTGAGCACACCATTCCGCAGCTCAAGGCCCAGTACGGGCTGAAATCCGTGGACGTCATCATGCCCAGCCACATGCACGACGACCATTTGAACGGCTTCCCTCATCTCGTGCGCCATCACGGCGCCAAGGTGTGGTGCTATGCCAACATGGTCGATGTCCTCCAGAATCCCCGGGGCTATAACTTGGGATGCATCCTGGGTGAACCCATCAAGATCGACCGGGCCTTCCATAACGGTGAGACGTTCAAGTGGGAGGAATATGAGTTTCAGGTCTTCCATTCGCCCGGTCATACGGAATACCAGATGGCGATGTTTGCAACCATCGACGGCGCGCGGGTGGCTTTTACCGGCGACGCCTTTTTCCCCACGGGAAGCGCCGACAGCTTGCTTCGCCACAACCTGATCTTTCGCAATTGGGTGGAAAACGACAGCCACTTAAAATCGATTAAGACAATTCTCGAGCATGAACCCAACATCGTGGCGCCAGGCCATGGCAAGGCATTTTTGAGTGATAAGGCGGACCTGGAGAATCTGAAGTATCGCCTGGAAGGTCAACAGAAGTATTTCTTCGCTGCCATTGCCGACCCCGACTGCAACTTCGGGTTGAACCCCAGTTGGGTCAGGTTTTATCCCTATCAGCTCCAGGCCAAAGCGGGTTCCCACGCCAACCTCGAGCTGCGGGTTCGTAACTACCGGTCGCATCCCATGCATCTGGAAGCCGCGGTGGTCCTGCCGGCGGGCTGGAAGGCTTCACCGGGTTTATTGGATTTGACCATTCCTCCCGGCCAGGATGGCTCCGCTCCTTTCTCGGTTTCCATCCCGGAAGACTGGGACCGGGCAAAGCCTCGCGTCGCCATAACCGCAGACGTTAGGGCGGACGGAAAATACCTGGGCCAAATAGCCGAGGGTGTCGCGGATATTGAGTTCAGCACGTAAGGGCGATCCGTGGGCACGTATCCAGATCGAAATCGAGCCCGTGGACTGCGGCCTGCGACGGGCCGGCGATGAATGCTGGAATCTTCAGGACAGCACGGAGCCAATGCCACCGTCAGCACGAGCAGTTCTACAGGTGAAGCTGAATCAGCATATTCCCATCGAAAGAGGGCACTATGGAACGGCGTGATTTCTTGAGGAGCGCTTCCGTGGGTTTGGCCGCGGCCGGCCTTCCGCTGGGCCATCAAGCCGCGGCGGGGACCGATGGCGATGCGAAGAGTGAGGGGAATTCCAAGCTCGGTCGCCGCGATCTCCAGGATCGGCCAAAGGACTATAAAAAGGAGCCCTTTAAGCGCTTGGTCATCCTTGGTGAAAGCCATGTGCAGGGTGGAGGCTGGCTCCAGCAGCAGGAGGACCGCTATGGTGACGTTCTCGTGCGCCTGATCAATACCTGCCAGAAGGATCCGATTGAATATCATAACAAGGGAATCGGGGCTAACGCCATATCGCCGCGGAGCCCCGGTTACGCCCAGTCCGTAAAACCCAGCGCCCTGGAACGCTACCACCAGGACGTTATCGATCTTCAGCCCGATCTTTTCATCCTTGCCTATGGCCTGAATGACATGCGCGCGGCCATGCCCTTAAGCGATTTCCGCGCGGACATGGCCACAATCATTGGCGACGTGCAAAGGGCGTGCTCCCCCGTAACCGTGCTCACCACCGTGTACTACATGACCGGGTGGAGAAGTTACCCACCTTATGATAAAGGCAGTGTGGAGCTCACCCGCCGCTACAATGATTGCATTCGTGGATTGGCGGCAGAGTTTGACGGCATTCTCGCGGATGTATGGCAGGCCGAGCGGCAGGCGGACTGGCTGATCCATTACGACGGCGTGCATGCCAACAAAGTTGGCCAACTCGTGATCGCCCACCGCATCTTTGAATCCATCGCGCAACATGCTAGCTGCCTGAGCAACTGGACCTTCGAGCAAGAACGTGGCACGAAGTGGACCCAAATCACCAAGGAAAAAAGAACCGAGGCGGGAGATCCCTTCCAGAAAACGTGGTGATGTCCGCTCCATCGTGGAATACCTGGCCCGGATTGTCTCACCACGGGTTGGGAAGGGCGGGAGACGCGAATTCGGCGGGTCTAAACAGGCTGCGGAAAGTCCCATCGGCACTGTCATTCTGAGGAGCCGCAGGCGACGAAAAATCTCGCCCTGCCTTGAAAATACTAAGAGCGAGATCCTTCGCTGCGCTCTGCAGAAACTCGACGCGTAAGTCCTTGGAATTCAGCAGGCGTAGCGCGGACCTGTTTTTTAGGTCCGCGGCTTTCCCTTGTCCATCGGGGACGTGCCGCGGACCTAAAAAACAGGTCCGCGCTACCCTTCCTCGGCCCGAGTTTCTGCCCATCCTGGGCAGCCGCAAGGCTGTCGATGCTCAGAATGACAGCGAACGGGCTCGGGATGACAGCATTTAAGTGTTTTTCGCAGCCTGTAAAGACTGCCCTTCCGGCAACCCACTTAGAGTATCCATGCGCGGTGAGAAATCCGCGCGAGCAGTAATTCGGGCACTTTCGATGCGGGGGATTAAACGTTTGGGGATTGTTCAAACCGGCGTTGAGGGGCGGGCTTCCATATCTCTTAATGAGGACTTCCTGATGCTTGGCAAAAAGTCAATTCTTTACCGAGTTCTTATAATCATTTTTTTGTGGGTTTTACCCAACGCAACCAATCTTCCCGCGCAAGGCCCCGGCGTAGGGCTGAGCGACCCGCGGATCGAAGTGCGCGTAGATGATCTGTTGAAGCAGATGACGCTGGAAGAGAAAGTCGGCCAACTGATTCAGCTCACCGCAATGGCAGGCGTGGTGGGTCCGGGGGGAGGCTCTCCGCGCATGGCTGAAGCTGCTGCCAAAGGCGAGGTGGGGAGCCTCTACAATTTCATCGGCGCCGCCACAATTAATGCCATCCAAAAAGCGGCAGTGGAGAAATCCCGGCTGCATATTCCCGTGCTCTTCGCCCTCGACGTGATTCACGGTTTCCGCACGACATTTCCCGTGCCGCTGGCGATGGCGGATACATGGAATCCAGCTTTGGTTGAGCGCGCGGCGCGCGTGGCGGCCGAAGAAGCCTCGGCGGCGGGAGTGCGCTGGACGTTCTCACCGATGGTGGACATCGCGCGCGACGCCCGTTGGGGGCGAATTGTAGAGGGCGCCGGAGAGGACCCCTATCTCGGTTCGGCCATGGCCCGTGCTTACGTGCGGGGGTACCAGGGCGAACGCCTGGATGCTCCCGATTCCCTGGCGGCCTGCGTCAAGCACTACGTCGCCTATGGGGCTGCGGAAGGCGGCCGGGAATACAACGCTGTGGATTTGTCGGAGCGCACCTTGCGCCAGGTCTATTTGCCGCCCTTTCACGCAGCCGTGGAGGCTGGGGTAGCCTCCCTGATGAGCGCCTTCAACTCTTTAGGCGGAGTTCCGGCCACGGCAAATCACCATACCTTGACCGAGATCCTGCGCGATGAATGGCAGTTCCAGGGCTTGGTGGTAAGCGACTACAATGCCATTCAGGAGCTGATTGCGCACGGGATTGCACTTGATGACGCCTCGGCTGCACGGAAGGCCCTTCTCGCGGGCGTGGACATGGACATGGTGGATGGCACTTACGCGAACTTGGTTCAATTGGCTCGCTCGGGATCGGTACCAGTGGCGGCGGTAGATGAGGCGGTGCGGCGGGTTCTGCGCGTGAAGTTCGCGCTGGGCCTGTTTGACAATCCCTACGTCAAGGAGACGCCGGATTCGGAGACCATCAAGCCGGAGTATCTGGAAACGGCGCGGAAGGTGGCGGAGGAATCCTTTGTATTGTTGAAGAATGATCCAGGTGTGGGAGGCGCGCCGGTGCTGCCGATCGGGTCCAACGTGCAAACCATCGCCCTGATAGGACCTTTGGCCGACAGCCCCCGCGACATGCTCGGCCCGTGGTCCACCGCCGCGAGCAGTCCGAAAGACGTGGTCACGTTGCGCGCGGCTCTCGCGGAGCGTGCCGGAAAAACTGGGACCAAGCTGCTATACGCGCGGGGGACCCAAATCTGGGGAGAATCGGAAGGCGGATTTGCCGCGGCCGTGGATGCCGCGAGGCATGCTGATCTGGTTCTGATGGCGCTCGGGGAAGATGCCGCCTCCAGCGGTGAAGCAGGCTCGCGGGCTCACCTGGGTTTGCCGGGCAATCAGGAAAAACTGCTTGCATTGGTCTCCGCAACGGGCAAGCCGGTGGTGGTGGTCCTGTTTAATGGACGTCCGCTGACACTCGATGCCGCCCTGCCGCACATGACGGCGCTTCTCGAAGGGTGGTTCCCAGGAGTTGCGGGAGGTCCGGCGCTGGTCCGGACTCTTTTCGGCGAGGTGAATCCGAGCGGCAAGCTGACGGTCACTTTCCCGCGCACGGTTGGGCAGGAACCGCTCTACTATAACTCGCTCAACACCGGCCGCCCGCCTACCGGCATTGATCTAACCCGCCGCCCAAGCAGCGCTGACGACCAATTCTTTTCGCGCTACATCGATGGCCTGAATTCCGGGCTGTTCCCGTTCGGCTATGGGTTGTCGTACACGAAGTATACTTATTCGCGCTTAAATCTCAGTGCGACGAAGTTAAGTGCCCGAGGTCTCAATGAGGGCGCCGCAGAACCACTTCGGGTGTCGGTGGAAGTGAAGAACACGGGCGGGCGCGCCGGAGACGAAATTGTCCAGCTCTACATCCGCGAGCAGGGAACGAGTGTGGCTCGCCCTGTTCACGAGCTGAAAGGATTCCAGCGGGTCAAGCTCACGCCGGGTGAATCGAAGCGCGTCGAGTTCCTGCTGGGGCGCGATGAGCTGAGGTTCTGGAACATCGAGATGAACAATGTGGTCGAACCGGCGCGCATCACCGTGTGGGTTGGCCCGAATTCGGTGGAAGGGTCCGAGGCGCAGCTCGACATTACGGAATAGAAGGATTCTGCTCCGGGATTCTTCCGCGCCGCCAGGAAAAGTTCTCGAGCCCGCTCAACTGACGATGCCTGGGAAGCCTGCTTCGGCGCGTGGGGCTCTGTCCAGGCGAGGGCGCCAAGGGTTGAACGGCGGCTGACTGACACCTCTTTGGTTACATAACCCCGAAAGGAGAAGCATGTGAGGCGTCGCGGCTTTCTTAGGAGTTTCGTCCCACTTATTGCGTCCTGGACCAGAACACGGCTGTCTGCGCAGTGGAACGATGGTGCACCCACCGAAACCGGCGGAATTGCAGGTCAGAGCAATCCGTTATCACCTCCCGGCACGATCACCCTTTCTCCTGGGCTGAATCTTCTCTGGCCCGGTATTTACGCGTTCAAAGATACTTGTAATGTCTATGCGCTTGTAAAAGATGGTAACGCCATTCTGATAGATTTCGGTTCCGGACAAATCTTGCAAGGACTGGCGTCGGTCGGAATCCAAAAGGTGGATTGGATTCTGCATACACATTTTCACCGCGACCAGGCCCAGGGTGATTCTCTCGCGAAAGCTCAGGGAATCAAGCTGGCAGTCCCTGCCACTGAACGAAGATACTTTGATGACGTCGAGACATTTTGGAATCAGAAGAACGTATTCAAATTGTACGATATGCGAAACGAGTTCCTGGCACTCCGGAGGAATATTGCGACTGATTACGATCTGAAACCGGACACGACCTTCTCTTCAAATGGATTTGACCTGAAGATAATCGCAACCCCGGGCCACACGGAAGGCTCTCTCTCTTTTCTGTTGGAACACAACGGGAAAAGGCTGCTTTTTTGCGGTGATTTGGTGGCGTCAGAAGGCAAGATTCCGACTATGCACGACTTGGAATGGCCATACGTGGGAACCACCGGTATCGCGGCAGAGATGGACTCGCTCGACATGAAGCTGCGCGGATTTGCACCTGATGTTCTGTTGCCGTCTCATGGCAACCCCTCGGAAAGTCCGTTGCGCTGGACGCCATCGCTCATAGCCGAGCTTTCGAAAATCTATTACCGGTACGACTGGATTCGCACCTCTCAGTGGAGGCCCGGCATCCCTCCCGGCATTGTAGGGCCGTGTCAAATCACCAAGCATATTTGGCAGATGCGGCAAGCCGGCTTCAGCCACGGTGTGGGTTACTTGATCGTGGCGGATAGCGGCCACGCGATGCTGCTGGATATCAACGCCGGAGAGACCCAATACCTCGACGCAATGCAAAAGATCACAGGTTTTACGACCATCGATTTCATTGTGCCGACCCACTATCATGAGGACCACGTGGGCGGTATCAATACGGTGCGGGAGAAATACGGAACCAAGGTATGGACCATGGATCATATGGTAGCCATCCTGGAGAATCCCGCGGCATACAATCTACCTTGCCTATGGCCCGACCCCATCAAAGTGGATCGGGTGCTGCACGATGGGGAGAGCATCGTCTGGGAAAATATTCCCATGCACTTCTTTTATCTTCCCGGCCAGACAGAGTTTACGGAAGGTACGTACATGGAGATAGATGGGCGAAAACTGCTCTTTGACGGTGACAACGTAGCTTGCCCGCTACCGGGTACGCCGCTAATTGGGCATTATGTTTGTCGCAACTATCAGCGGCTCGATACCGGCCACGTCTACTCCGCAAAAAAGCTCTTGGAGCTCAAGCCTGATTATATTTGTCCCCAGCATTTTGAATGGAATAAGGCCACTCACGAGCTGCTGGGATCTTACCTAAACGCATCGGAAGAGACCAATGCCGCCTTGGGGAGGATCATTGACCAGCCCGACCCTGAAATTGGAGTTGATAATAACTGGGCTTCCTTTTACCCCTATCAGATTGAGGCCAGTCCCGGAGATACGCTCCGATATGAATTGCGAATCCGAAACTGGATCGCCAGACCCAGCCGCATTGAAGCCGTGATTGTTGTTCCAGAAAGTTGGGTGACAGTGCCGGCGTCTGTTGCCCTTACGATGCCCGCAAAATCAGAGTCCTCCGCAACTTTTGTGGTGAAGGTTCCCCGGGCGGAAGAACGACTTAATCGGCGGTTTGTTCTTACGGCAGATATTTGGCGGGATAGCGAACATCTCGGCGAACTAACGGAAGCTTTAGTAAATATGCGGCCGATGAAACCCCATTAAATGAGAACCTGCCGTTTGTAGCTCCATGAGGGCGCCCGGCAGAGCGTCTTTCACCAAAACGCGATGGTGATTCGCTGCAAAAGGAGGAGCATGACCCTACCACATCGAGGCGGATGAACTTTAAGGCAAGGTGGGACAGCGAAAGCAAGCGTAGCGCCAGACATAAGTACCGGCTGGCGCGTGTCGAGACCCTTGAAGGGGCCATTTGCCCTGCCTAGTGCCGAGTGCTTAGTGCATACTCCCCTGAGGGTGCCCCGGCCATCCAAAATCCAAAACCGCAAATCAAAAATGAATCGTTTGCCCGGTGGCCCGATGAGCCGATGAGCCAATTACCCTCCCGCCCCTCAGTTCCTTTGGCCTTTCCCTCTCCGCGAAGGTATAATCGCTGCGGACAATGAGAGGAGTATTTTTAATGTCTAAGGATTCTGGAATCAATCGCCGGGATTTTATAAAGGCTGGAACCGGGGCCGGTCTGGCGGCTTTTGGGGGGATCAGCTTTTTTCCCAAGCCGGAAAGAATTTTCGGGGCCAACGACCGCGTGCGGGTTGCCGTCGTCGGACTGCACGGACAAGGCTGGGAGCACGTCCATGAATATTCCAAAATGCCTGACGTTGAAATCGCCGCCGTCTGCGACGTGGATGAGAACGTCACCAACCAGCGCCTGAGCGAGATGGAGAAGATGGGGATCAAGAAACCCCTCACTTTCGTCGACCTGCGCAAACTTCTGGAAGACAAATCCATTGATGCCATCTCCATTGCCACGCCTAATTTCTGGCACTCTTTGCAAGCCATCTGGAGCTGCCAGGCGGGCAAGGATGTTTACTGTGAAAAGCCCATGTGCCACAACGTGTGGGAAGGCCAGCAATTGTTGCGCGCGGTGGAAAAATACAACCGCATCGCGCAGCACGGCACCAACAGCCGTTCCGGCGGGGCAGTTATCGAAGCGGTGCAAAAGATGCGCGACGGTTTGATCGGTGAAGTCTATCTTGCCCGCGGTCTCTGCTACAAGTGGCGCAACACCATCGGCCACGCAGCGGAAGAACCCGTTCCCGCGGGCGTCCACTATGACCTCTGGACCGGTCCCGCTCCTCTGAAGCCTTTCACCAGAAATCGCTTCCACTACAATTGGCATTGGGTATGGGACACCGGCAACGGCGACTTCGGCAACCAGGGAATCCACGAACTCGACCTTGCGCGTTGGGGATTGGGTGTGAAGTACCCCACCCGGGTCGCGGCCATCGGCGCCCATGTGATGTTTGAGGATGACCAGACCACTCCCAACGTCCTGAATGTGGCGTATGAATTTGACATGCCGGACGGAAAGAAACGGCTGTTGGAGTTTGAAGTTCGCCACTGGATTACCAACCATGAAGCCGAAATCGGCACACCCGCTTTCGGCGAAGGGGGAGTCCCCGCCGCGGTCGGCAACGCTGGGGAAGCTAAAAAGAGGAAGGGGCCGCAGAACACGGTGGGCAACACCTTTTACGGCTCCAAAGGCTACCTGGCCGTCAACGGGTACGACCGATTCAAGTCCTGGTTGACCCCGGAGCAGGAACCTGGACCAGAGGCCACTGCCGGCGGGAACAACTGGGCCAATTTCATTGAGTGTGTGCGCAGCCGCAAGAAGGAAAACTTGAACGCCCCTATCGAGGAGGGTCTGATCTCCTGCACGCTGCTGCACCTGGGCAATGCGTCATACCGTCTGGGCCGCACCTTGCAGTTTGATCCGCAAAAGAAGGAAGTGATCGGCGACGATGAAGCTTCGCGTCTGCTCCGCGACGCCGACCGCGGTTACCGCGCGCCCTACGTCGTGCCGGAACAAGTGTAGGCGCCCATAATAAGAACTTCCGTCATCCCCGGTGGAGCAACTCCGCCCGGATTTCGCCGGCGGTGCAGTTTGACGTTGAGGCGGCTTTATGCCGCCAATTTACGAGATAAACTTGCCGCCACAACATCAAATTGAACCACCACCAGGCGCGGGAATGGTTTTTGAGCCCTGAGATACCCATGATCAAATTACCCCTTGACCGAATCGCCCGTTGCGGGCTCTTGTTGATGGTGTTGGCGGGGCCGTTGACGCTGCGCGCGCAGCAGCAGGTGATTCCAGTTTGGCCGGGTCTCGCGCCAGGATCGGAAAACTGGACACAAACGGAAGTCGAGTATCTGAACTCGCGCGGCGGAAAGATGGTTCGGAATGTGGTAATTCCCACGCTCACGGTTTTCCCGCCCAATCCCTCTCTGGCCAACGGAACTGCGGTGATTGTGTGCCCAGGGGGAGGGTTTCGTTTCCTCTCGTGGCAATCGGAGGGCATCGATGTTGCTCAATGGCTAAGCGATCGCGGGGTGGCAGCCTTCGTGCTGAAATACCGGCTGATCGATACGGGCGCGACTGAGGAGGAATTCCGGAAGGCGACCGCAGAATTGAATCGAGTCACTGCCCAGATCACGGAGGCTGCCGGCCGGAACGCGGCGCCGCCGGCCGACCCGGTGCGGGAGCGCGTACTGTCCCTCGCCGCGGCCGACGGCCACCAGGCGATCAAGCTGGTTCGACAGCGCGCTTCCGAATGGGGAATTGCGCCTGATCGCATCGGCATCATCGGCTTTTCTGCGGGTGCGCTAGTGACCGTTGAATCGGCGCTTCATTACACTCCCGACAACCGGCCCAATTTCGTTGCGCCCATCTATGGGGCGCCATGGATTGACGTCCAAGTGCCCTCCGACGCACCGCCCATGTTCATCGCCGTCGCCAATGACGACGCCATTGCCTCTTTGACTAGCGTGCACTTGTTCTCCGAATGGAAGGCGGCGGGCAAATCTGTCGAACTGCACATTTACTCCCAAGGTGGTCACGGCTTCGGCATGGCGGGGCACGGACTGCCGGCAAACCATTGGATCGATCGCTTCGGCGATTGGCTCGACGTACCAGGCTTGCTCAAACCGGCCCACTGATGCTGCCACACAGGTTGCGCCACACATTCCTGCCCAAATCCGCACGTAAGGACCGCAGCGGCGACGCAGGCGCGAGTTTCTGCGCGCGACTTCGCCGGTGCGCTGCTTTCAGCAAGTAGGATGCCGACCCAGGAACGGCTCCTTGGGCT
>Ga0182030_10008078_pt1 | contig 21845 bp, 17 predicted proteins | sample 812S3MmetaG_FD_121299 | JGI IMG/M metagenome (GOLD analysis project Ga0182030, IMG submission 121299) | Permafrost microbial communities from Stordalen Mire, Sweden - 812S3M metaG (Illumina Assembly) | ecosystem: Environmental > Terrestrial > Soil > Wetlands > Permafrost | place: Sweden... | reverse complement strand
TCTTGTTGTTCCCGGATGGCCGGCTGACGTCGCGGCGGTGGCTGTGGGTGCTGTGGGCTTATGCCGGGCTTTTCGCCTGTTATATGGCGGTCACCTTCGCCCGGACGATCGCCGCGGTCACCAGCCACGCCATCCGGCTTGACTCTGCTGGCGACGTCCTCAGCACTCAGCATCTGCCCGCCTGGTTTGCTGCTGGCGTTCTTGTCCCGGTCGGGGCGATCTGGCTGTCGTTCGCGGCCCGCCAGGTGCTCAGCTGGCGGCACGCCACGGGGGAGCGCCGCCAGCAGCTGAAGTGGCTCGCCAGCGGCACCGTGGTGACGCTCGGCGTGGGCGTGGTGGGAAACTCGCTAATCCCTGGCGATGTGGGACAGGTTCTGTCGGTCGCGATCGTCGCGTTGCCGGTCAGCATCGGCGTCGGGATCCTGAAGTACCGGCTGTATGACATTGACCGGATCATCTCCCGCACCCTGGCCTACGCCATCATCACCGGCCTGCTGATCGGGGTCTACGCGGCGCTGGTCCTGCTGGCCACCCAGGTGTTCCGGTTCCATACGCCGGTGGCGGTGGCCGCCGCGACGCTGGCCGCGGCCGCGCTCTTTAATCCTCTGCGGCGCCGGGTGCAGCTAATGGTGGACCGGCGGTTCAACCGGGCCCGCTATGACGCCGACCGTACCGTGGCGGCGTTCGCAGCCGGGCTGAAAGACGCGGTCGACCTGGACTCGGTTCGTGATGACCTGGCCAGTGTCGTGGGGAAGGCCCTGGAGCCCGTCCACGTCTCGGTGTGGATGCGGCCACTGGGCTGAGGCAACATCCGGCCGGGTCTGCGACGCGCGGGTTCCGCGCCCTGGCTTACCCGGCACTGGCCGCCGATGCCGGACGATGGGCTTCGGTCCCTCGGCCCCAATAGAGGGGGACCGATCCCGCGCCGGCAGGTCGCGCTCGGGGGCGACGACTCGCAACAGACCTACGTCGCGGAGAAGCCACCGTCCACGTACAGCGTCTGCCCGGTCACGTAGTCACTGGCCCGGGAGGCCAGGAACACCGCCATCCCGGCGAAGTCCGCGGGCGAGCCATTCCGCCCCACCATCGTCCGCGCCGCCATCGCCGCCGAACGCGCCGGGTCGCTGGCCACCCGCACGTTGAGCCGGGTCGGCACGAATCCCGGGCAAATCGAGTTGCAGCACACGCCGGAGGATGCCCACGCTTCGGACTGCGACCGCGTCAGCGCGGCCAGGCCGCCCTTGGACGCCCCGTAAGCCCCGCTGTCCCCGAATGCCCGCTGGGCCTGCTGCGAGGTCACGTTGATGATCCGGCCCCAGCCGCGCTCCGCCATCGCGGGCCCGTACCGCTGCCCGAGCAGGAACGGCGCGGTCAGGTTGACCGCCATGGTCAGATCCCAGTCCGCCGCGGTGAGCGAAGAAAGCGGCGGCCGCAGGTTGATCCCCGCGCAGTTGACCAGGATGTCCGGCGGGCCGAACGCCGCGGCGGCCTCGCCCGCGGCCCGCTCCACCTCGGACCGGTCGGCCAGGTCCGCGCTGACCCAGGCGCCCCGGCTGCCGCCCGCGCGCAGCGCGCCGGTGGCCGCATCCAGCCGCTGCGCGTCGCGGGCGACCAGCACCACCTGCGCTCCGGCCCGGGCTAGCGCCCCGGCCATGCCCGCTCCGATCCCCGAACTCCCGCCGGTGATCACGGCCACCCGGCCGGCCAGCGAGAAAAGATCTTCCAGGAATCCCGGCATCGCCGTCACAGCACCGGAGCCGTCACAGCACCGGACGGGCGCCGATGAGGTTCAGGGCATGCGCGGCCAGGCGGCAGCCGCTGCCCAGCGTCTCGCCCGGCGGCTTCTTGTCCAGCCAGGCGGGCAGGAAGCCCGCGATGAACGCGTCGCCGGCCCCGGTGCCGTCGATCACACGGTCGACCGGCGGGGCGGGGACCCGTACCGGCGGCCGGCCGTTGGCGTAGAACAGCGCGCCCTCGGCGCCGAGCTTGACGGCGACGTGCGGGTACCAGGCGGTCAGCACGCGCGCGGCCTGCTCGGGGTCATCGCGCCCGGTCAGCACCTTGGCCTGGGCGGCGTTGACGAACAGCAGCACGGCCCCGGCGGACAGTTCGAGAAAGGGCTCAGCCCCGGCGCGTTCCAGCGGCGCCGCGGACGCCCCGTCCACCGACGCCGTCATGTTGGTCCGGCGCGCGTAGTCGATCGCGGCCAGACCCGCCGCCCGCGCGCCCTCCGACAGCAGCGTGTACCCGGAGACGTGCAGGTGGGCGCCCGGCACGAACAGGTCGTGCGGCAGGTCGTCGGGGGACAGCGCCGCGTTCGCGCCCGGGTCGGAGAGCATGGTCCGCTCGCCCTTGTGCGTGACCATCACCACGCAGGTCCCGGTGGGCCGCTCGGGGTCCATCACCAGCCGGGCGTCGACACCGTAGCCCATGAGCTCCATGTCGCGGTTGCGTCCGGCGATGTCCGCGCCGCGCCGTCCCACGAACGCCACGTCGCCGCCGTCGGCAGCCAGCCAGGCGGCTATATTGGCTCCGGAACCGCCGCCGTGCATCGTAACGCTCGCGGGTGTGTCACTGCCGCGGGCAAGCGGCAGCGTAGCGTGGGCGACCGCGTCCGTCATCAGGTCGCCTATGACTACCACGCGCGCCATAGTCGTATCATCCCATCGCTGTCCGGCCCGAGGAGAGCTACCCCAGAACCCCCCCGCAGGTTTCCTACGGTAGCGGCCAGCAGGCTCGGCTGACCAGCGGCCGGGGCGGACATCGGAGCTGTATCGCCACGTAACACGCTGCACGGGGCGGTATTGTCACCTTACTGTGACATATTTGTGTCCCTGTCATCATTCGTTCAGCTGGATTACCCGCCCGGCGACGACTACTTCCGCCTCTTCCGACTCGGCCGCGAGCGCCTGGTTCAGCCGCCCCAGCTCGTCCCGGAACAGCCGCCCGGCCGGTGTGGCCGGCACCACGCCCATCCCGGCCTCGTCGCTGACCGCGACCACGAGGGCCTCGGCCTGCCGCCACGCCGCGAGGAATTCCTCGATCCGGCCCGCTACCTTCTCCCGCTCCCCGGCACCCCCGCCCCAGCCGTCGCATTCGTCCAGAACCGCCGCCAGCCAGGTGCCGATCCCGTCGATGAGCACGGCGCCGCGCGCCGAGGCGAGCACCGCGGCCAGGTCGGTGGTCTCGGCCGTCCGCCACCACGCGGGCCGCCGGGCCCGGTGCGCCGCCACCCGCGCCGCCCACTCCCGGTCGCCCGCGCCGTCCCGCCATCGCGGCGCAGTGGCCACGTAGGTCACCTCAGGCTCACCCGCCAGCCGCAGCTCCGCCCATTCCGATTTACCCGACCGCGCCCCGCCTATCACCAGCACCCGCCATGGCACCCATCGGGTGGTTCCCGTCAGACCTTTAAACCCTTTGGCCGAACGGTCGGTGCTGACCCGCTCCCCGTCACCCGGCATGCTTACCCGCCAGAACCCGCAGCGTCGTTCGAGTTCGGCGAGCCCGCTCACCCGGTGATCGGCGACCGCCACCGCCGCGATAGTGTCCGCCATGACCAGCCCCCGCGCCCGCAGCCGGCCGAGTTGCGCCGGGTCGCCCAGCAGGTCAAGGAACGCGATGTCATAAGGAGCCGTCCCCTCCGGCGGATCCGGCACCGCCCCAGGTCCCGCCGGGTAAAGCAGCCGTCCCCCCGCCGGCGAAGTAACCTCCCACCCGCCCCGCTCCGCCACGTCCCCCGCGCCCCGTCCCGCCCCGTCCCGCGCATCGGGCAGTCGCCGCACCCCGAATCCCGTGGCCCCGCCCCCCGGCCTCTCCGGACCCTGCGGCTCCTCCCCGCACCCGAGCCTCAGCCACCCATCGACGACTATGGCCGACCGCTTTCGTACGTTCCCGTCAGCCCGGCAGCGCAGGCAGGACGCGCACCGGCAGCCCGGCTGCGGCCAGCCGGAGCTGCCGCCCGAGCCCTCGACCAGGACGTGCATCAGCCGAGGAAGGAGAGCCGGACGTGGCGGTCCGGGTTGTCCACGTTGAGGTCGACCAGGGCGATGGACTGCCAGGTACCCAGGGCCAGGCGGCCGCCGATCACCGGGACGGTCGCGTACGGCGGCACGAACGCAGGCATCACGTGCGACCGGCCGTGCCCGCGGGATCCGTGCGCGTGCCGCCAGCGGCCGTCGGCCGGCAGCAGTTCCGCCAGGGCGGCCAGCAGGTCGTCGTCGCTGCGCGCGCCCAGTTCGATCAGGGCTATCCCCGCGGTCGCGTGCGGGACGAACACGTGCAGCAGCCCGTCGCCCCCGTCGGCGGCCGCCCCCGCGAACTCCGCGCATTCGGAGGTGATATCCCGGATCGTCTCGGAGTTCCCGGTACGGACGTCGATGATCTGCGTCTTCATCCCCCGGATCATAGAGTGCTGTCATGCGGCGCTCGAAACAGGGAGGTTGGGGCATGACAGGGGCTGGCGAGGCGACAGGCCGGGCCACGGCGGAGGTCACCCAAGCGCACGGGGCGCGGCTGCGGCTGGCCCGGCAGGCGCGCGGCCTGTCCCAGCAGCAGCTCGCGGGGGTCGCCGGCGTCACCAGGCAGGCCGTGTCCGCGGTCGAGTCCGGGCATTCGGATCCTTCGCTGCGGGTCGCCCTGGCTCTGGCCGGCGCGCTCGGCATGACGGTCGAGGAGCTGTTCGGCCCGGGTGATCCGGCCGATCCGGTGCTGGCGCGGCCGGTGGCGCCGGCCAGCCACGGGGGATCCCGGGTCGTGCTCGCGACCGTCGGTGACACCTTCGTCGCGCTGCCGCTGCACGCGGACATGGCCGCCCGGGTGGGCTTTGGCGCGGCGGGCGGCCTGGTCGTCGGCGCCGCACCGAGCCGGGCCGCGCCCGCATCGGCCGCGGCATCGGCCGCGGCATCGGCCGCCGACCCCGCCGCCGGCGGATCTGACCCACTCGAGGTCCGGCCGATCGGGCCGCCGCGGCCCACGCTGGTGGTGGCGGGCTGCGATCCGGCGCTGCCGCTGCTTGAGACCCCGCTGGCGCTGCTCGATCCGCCCGTGGCGTTCGCGTGGTGGCCATGCGGAAGCGGCGAGGCCATCCGGCTGGCCGCCGCTGGGCTGGTGCACGCCGCGGGCGTGCACTCACCCGGCGGCGAGCGCGGGGCCGGCCAGGGGAGCGAGATTCCCGGCGGCGCCGCGGTGGTGGGGTTCGCCGCCTGGCGCGAAGGCCTGGTGATGCGGCCCGGGACGCGGGTGCGCGGCCTGGACGACGTCGCCCGCCAGGGGCTGCGTCTGGTGAACCGGGAGGCAGGCGCGCAGGCGCGCACGCTCCTGGACCGCGAATGCGCGCGGCTGCGCCTGACCCCGGCCGAACTCCCCGGCTACGACAGCCGGGCCGCCGGGCACCTGCAGGTGGCGGCGGCCATCGCCGGCGGTCTCGCCGACGCGGGCGTATCGAGCGAGCCCGCCGCGCTGGCGTACGGGCTGGACTTCATTGCGCTGGCTGCCGAGCAGTTCGACCTGGTGCTGCCCGCTAAGCACGCCGCGTGCCGGGAAGTTCAGGGCCTGCTGAAAGTGCTCACGTCGCCGTGGCTGGTCGCCCAGCTCGCCAGCCTTCCCGGTTACGACCCTGCCAGCTGCGGCGTGCTTCGTGATCAGTGGCCGTAAACCGGGATCAGCAGGGCGCGCGCGATCGTGTGGAAGCGCAGGTTGAACCCGGCCACGGCGGGTGTTATCTCGTCGTCGACGCCCAGGGACTCCACGTCGAGCGCGTGCACCGCGAACACATAGCGGTGCGGTGGGTCCCCGGCCGGCGGGGCGGCGCCGCCAAAGTCCTTGGCGCCGTAGTCGTTACGGACGTGGAACGCCCCCTTGGGCAGGCCGGAGCCGGCTTTTCCGGCCACGCCCACCTCGAGCTCGGTCACTGACGCGGGGATGTCCAGCACGATCCAGTGCCAGAACCCGGAACCGGTCGGCGCGTCCGGGTCAAAGCAGGTGACGGCGAAGCTCTTGGTCCCGGCGGGGAAACCAGACCAGGACAGCGACGGGGAGACGTTCGCTCCCGTCATGCCGAACCCGTCATAGACGTGCTGACCCGACATCACCTCCCCGTCCGCGACGTGTTCGCTGTGCAGCTCGAACGACGGCACGGGCGGCAAGAAATCGTAGGGCAGCGGTGCGCGGTTGGTCATCACTTACCTCCTCATCGAGGCGGATACTTTCATCGAGGCGGATACTTCCTCGTAGGCGTGGACTTATCCAACGTTAGCGGCAGGTCCCGCCGCCCGAGCCGGGTGATCACCTTTGCGGCGATCGGCCGTATTGGACAGCCGGAGTTCTCCTACGGTGGGGTGGTGACACCGCGGCCGGGACGTAACCGATCCAGGCGGACGCGACGGAGAGCGACCCACAGGTTTCTCGGCCGGATGCGCCGCCGGGCCGCGCGCGTGATCGGTGGCCGGGTCCGGCTGGGCACGGCGGGTACTTCGCCGCGGCTGCGTCGCTGGGCCCTGGTGGTGGTGCTCCTTGGCGTGGCCTTCGCGCCTTATCCGGCGCCGGGTGCGGTCGGCGCGCCGCCCCCGCCGGCGTGCCGGCCTGGTTGCCGGTCTGGTTCCGGGCCGGGCCTGGTCAGGTGGTCGGCGCCGCTGTCCGGGTCGTGGGATGTCGTGCCCGGGCTGACCGGCACCGAGCCGGCCGCCGGATTGGCTTACCTGTCCGTCGGCGACGGGGTGGCCGCCGTCGGCTCGGGGCTGACGGTGACCGGGTACTCCTCGAAGACAGGCGCGCTGCGGTGGCGGGTGACGCTGACCGGCTTCGGCGCCGGTGCGGCCATCGTGTCCGTGCGCACCTGGCCGGGCGAGGTTACCGCAGGAGTTTCCCAGGCCTCCGCCTCCGCCCGCGGCCCCAAGCGCACTGAGGTGGTCCTGTCCGGCTCGGCCGGCGTCCTGCTGGGCCGGTACCCGGCCGCCGTGTTCGGCGGGGCGGTCGCGGGCAGCTCGCGGGATACCGTCATCGTCGGCGCGACCGCGGTGACAAGTTACGACAACGCCACCGGGCACGTGCGCTGGCAGCGGCCCACCGGCCCGGTCGCGCAAGCCTGGCGGGCCGACGGCGACGCCCTGTACGTGGCGGATTCCTCCGGCGGGTTCGTGGGGTCGGCGCCGGTCACGGCGTTGCGCCGGATCGACCTGACGACCGGGACGGAACTCCTCGTCCGGCCGCTGGAGGGCCGGTCGTTCCTGGGTACGCTCAGCGCCGCGTTCGACGGCGTGGTGCTGTTCTCCTCGGTGGCCGGGGTGACCGCGTACAGCGGTACGACCGGAGCCACGCTCTGGACCATCCACGGCGCGGTGTCCGAGGATACCGACCCGCTAGCGCAACGGATCTACCTGACCAAGGGATCCAGCCTCATCGGCGTCGACCCGCAGACCGGGCGGATCAAGGCGACCGCCTCAGGCTCCGCGGTGAACGGGTCGGCTGGCATCTACGCGGTCAGGGGAGGCATCGCCCTCGGGCTCGACCAGGGTGCGAGCGGAGACGCGTGGGCTTACGACATCGCCGCGCAGCGGGTCACGCTGACCTCGGCCGGGCTGCCCTGGCCGCACTATTTCGTCGACCTCGGCGGCATTGGCGGCAGCGCCGACCCCGCCAGTGACCTGGTAGTGATCGCGGCCTGCACCCAGCTCGCGCCGACTTCCCCGCCTCAGCCGACCCCCTCAGGGACCCCTACCTCAACCCCTACTTCAACCCCCACCTCAACCTCGGCCACCCCGGCCCCCTCCGTCGCACCGGCTACGTCCGCATCAGTTGGATCGACGCCTAGCCCTGACGTCAGCCCGTCGGCCGCGGTCAGCGCGGGCCAGGGGTGCCTGCGTCCGGTACTGGTCGCGCTCAGCCCGTAACGGCGGGTCCTGCCGGTAACGGCGGATGGATGCGCCCGAGCCGGGTAAGTCTTCCTGACGATGAGCATGGCAAAGAAGGCCATCCGGGCGGCGGATGAGCTTCAGCAGCGGCACGCCTGGCTGGCGGTGCCGGTCGCGGTGTGGAAGAAATTCGGTGACGACAGCGCCGGCAACCTTGCCGCGCTGATCGCCTATTACGCCTTCGCCGCGCTTTTCCCGCTGCTGCTCGTCCTGGTGACCGTGCTCGACATCGTGCTCAAGAATGATCCGGCGCTGCAGAAAAAGCTGCTGAACTCCGCGCTGGCGCAGTATCCGGTGATCGGCCCGCAGCTCGGCCACATCGGCCGGCTTCACCAGGCCGGGCTGGCCCTCGTGATCGGCCTGCTCGGGACGTTCATCGGCTCCCGCGGCGTAGCGACCGCGATGCAGAACGCGCTGAACTCGGTATGGGAGATCCCGATCGCGCGCAGGCCCAGCTTCCCGTGGTCGTGGCTGCGAAGCTTCGGGCTGATCCTGGTCATCGGCCTGGGCCTGATCGGTACCACGATCGTGTCCGGGCTGGCGAGCGGGGCCGGCCACGTGCTCACCGGCCTCGGCGCGTCCGTGGCGGCGATCGCGGTCTCGCTGGTGCTCAACATCGGGGTGTTCTGGCTCGCCTTCCGGCTCGGTACCGCATCGGAGATCGGCTGGCGGCAACTACGGCTCGGCGCGGTCATCGGTGCGGTCATCTGGCAGGTGCTGCAGTCCTTCGGCGGCTATTTCGTGTCGCATCAGCTGGCCCACGCCTCGCCGTCGTACGGCACCTTCGCCGTCGTGATCGGCCTGCTCGCCTGGCTATACCTGGAGGCGGAGCTCACCCTGTACGCGGTCGAGATTAACGTGGTACGTACATACCGGCTATGGCCGCGCAGCATCGCGCCACCGCCGTACACCAAGCAGGACCGGCGCGCGTACCAGATGTACGCGGAGGCGCAGAAACGGCGGAAGGATATGGACATCGTGGTAGGGGTCGGAGGTGAGGACGATCGCGAGAAAACGGCAGGCTAATCCGGACGCCCCGCACGTGGTCATCTGCGGCGCGGGGTTCGGCGGGCTTTCCGCCATCGACCGGCTCACCCGTTCGGGCCTCCGGGTGACCTTGCTGGATCGCCACCTGTACAGCACCTTCCAGCCACTGCTGTACCAGGTGGCCACCGCCGGGCTTAACCCCGGTGACGTCGCCTACCCGGCGGGCGGCTTCGTCCGCCGGTACGGGGCGATCTACCGCCGCGGTGAGCTTTCCGCCATCGACCCGGCGTCCCGCGTGATCAAGCTCGCCGACGGCCGCGAGCTCGAATACGACTACCTCATCCTGGCCGCCGGCGTATCGGCCTCCTATTACGGCATCAAGGGTGCGGCCGAGAACACCTTCGGCCTGTATACCCGCACCGACGCCGTGGCGCTGCGCAACTGCTTCATGGCGGGCTTCGAGCGGCTGAGTGTGGACAGCGGCGATCTCACCGTCACCGTGGTCGGCGGCGGAGCCACCGGCGTAGAACTGGCCGGCACCCTCGCCGAGCTGCGCCGCATCGTGCTCGACGCGACCTTCCCCGACGTCGATCCGGCCCGGATTCACGTCCGGCTGGTGGAGATGGCGCCTTCGCTGCTCGGGCCGTTCGATGAGAAGCTGCGCGAATACGCCAAGGCGCAGCTGCTCGCCCGCGACGTCGATGTACAGCTGAACACGCGCATCGGCGAGGTCACCGCGAAGCAGGTGCGCCTCGTCGACGGCAAGGACCTGGATAGCGATATCACCGTGTGGACGGCCGGCGTGGCCGCGTCGCAGGCCGTGGCGGGCTGGGGCCTGCCGCAGGGCAAGAACGGGCGCATCAAGGTCGGACCCGACCTGCGGGTGCAGGGACAGGACCGGATCTTCGCCGTGGGAGACATCGCGATCAACGCCGATGACCCCACGCCGCAGCTGGCCCAGCCCGCCATCCAGATGGGAAAGCACGCCGCCGCGCAGATCGTCCGGCTGGAGGGCAAGACCGAGACCGAACCGTTCAAGTACCACGACAAGGGCACGATGGCCACCATCGGGCGCCGGTCCGCCGTGGTCCAGCTGGCCGGCGGCCTGCGGTTGCGCGGCACGCTCGCCTGGCTGGCCTGGTTCGCCCTGCACCTGGTCTACCTGCTCGGCGGACGCAACCGCGTGTCAACGCTGATCAACCTGACCTACCGGTACGTCTCCTGGGGCCACGGCGGCGCCGTGATCGTCGGAGATGACCCGCAGTAAGGGCGGTCCCTGCTGCTGTACATCGGGGTCACGTTCGTCGTCCAGCGCCTCATCCTCCAGGCGCGGGCCCAGCGAATCGCGGGCGCCAGCCCGCAGAACGCTGGCGCCCCTACCGCCTCCTGGTAACCACCGGAGCCGACCCCCCTCAAAGTCCGCTCCCGCTGGTCGGCTCCGGGTGATGGTCACGAGTCCGCGGGTCCCCCGAACGCCCGCGGACTCGGACGCCATACGGAGTGACCTGTTCGCCGGTTTGATGCACAGATAGCCCGAAATCTTCGGATCGAAAATCGGGCCGGGAGTGCGCACGGTTACGGCAGCTGGTCATCGTCGCCGCGGCGGGGGAGCAGGACAGGACCCAGGCCCGGGATCGCCTGGGCTCGTGCCTCGGCCAGCAGAGCCGCGGCCGCTTCCTGGCCGCTCTCACCCGTGCGGCCCATCCGGGCCGCGATAAGTCCGGTCACGATCGGGGTCGAGAAAGAAGTCCCGCTCCACTGCGCCATGCCGGAGAAGCTTCTTTTCTCCCCCTTAAAGGGGTCGACCTCGCAGATGTACTGACCAGTGGGGAAGGCATTGACGAGGTTCTGGCCGGGCGCGTACACATCGACCGGACCTCCGTAATTGCTGAAGTACGCCCGGCTGCGCCAGTCGGTCGAAAGCGCTCCGACCGAGATGATGCCCGAGAACGCGCCCGGCCAGCACGGCTTCCGCTCGTCGTTGTTTCCCGCCGGGACGACGCACACGACCCCCTTGTGCTGGCGAAGATGCTCCAGCCAGGCCTCAAAGGCCATCAGCGGAAGATTGTTCATGGTCGGCGATGCGACCGTCACGTGGAAGATCTCGGCGCCGTAGGTGAACCCCTCGCTGAGCTTGGGCACGAAATCCGATTCCAGTGCGCTGCCTCCGGTGTCGAAGACACTCTTGACCACGATTTCCGCGCCCGGTGCCATGGACCGGATGACACCCGCGACGAACGTGCCATGCCCGCCATAGTGCAAGATCGTGCCGTCTGCCACGATAAACGGGTCGTCGTCGCCCGTCACGCCGGTCAGCCACGGGCTTTTGGCCACGGTGTCTTTTACGATTCCGGTGTCCGCGACGTAGATCCGCACCCCGTCGCCGCCCTTTCCCGGGCAGACCGGCGGGTAGGGCTTCGGGTCGTACACTTCCTGAGGCTCCGTGGCCGGACATCCAGACGGTTCCGGCGCGGTGGTCACCACGTGATCAAGTGCCGCGATTCGTGGGCCGTGGGCCGCGTGGATTTCGCGGATAAATTGGAGCACCGAAGCTTGCTCACTTTCAGTTGTCTCGCCACTACCCTCAGCAGGACTAGTATCTTCGGTATTTCCACCATTACTTTCAGGAGCCGAATCGTTACTTTCAGCGGATCCGCTGCTATTTCCAGCCAGGAATTCGATCTTGACTAGGACGACGTCCTCGATAACTCGCCTGTCCACGACAACCCGGGCGCGATCCCCGAGTACCTCCCGTATGGCGTCAAGGTACTGCTCGCGGGCCAGGAACTGGCCCTCCGCGTACATGAAGGCGACACCGCCGCCCTCGGTGGCCACGCCGCCGATATCGATGCCGTTCCCGGCGAACTCACGGACGATGATGGCCGCCTCGTGGCGGGCCTTTAGGTCTCCCAAATCGTCATGCCAGGCCACTGCAGCCTCCTGGATATTTGATTGTTGCCCGATCTAACCGCGGCCACTGGTCGCGGCCCGGCGGGTTCTGAAAAAAGCCCGCGGAACACTCACTTTACGGAACGGTCGCCGCAGCGATTTAATACAAAGACCGCACGCCTAAAACCGGTTTGTGGGGGAGGCTCTCGCGGCCGTGTCGGATCCGCGCCATGTAGACGACTTGCTTCCGCTGGCCTTGTCCCGTCCCAGGGAGGCGCTAGTCAGGGCACGAGCGGTGCTGGCCGGACAGCCGGGCCCGTACGATGCCTCGGTGGCTCATCAGGCCGCGTCAATAGTCCTGCGCGACTTCGGCGACGTGGAGGCCGGGATCCGCGAGTCGCGCGCGGCGCTGCGCCTAGCGCGCCGGACTGGTTCGGCCGAGCGCGAAGCCGATGTACTGGCCAGCCTGGGCCTAGCGCTCGTCTACGCGGGCCGGACGGTGGCGGGCCTGACCGCTTTGGACCGAGCCGTGCAGCGATCAACCGGCGTCCTGGCAGCGCGGGTGCTGACCCGGCGCGGTGCTGTGCTCTGGACCCTGGGCCGGTATCCGGCGGCGCTGGAAGACCTGCGGCGTGCGGTCGTGGTGCTGCGGCGTGTAGGCGACCCTCTCTGGACGGCCCGCGCGCTTAACAACCGCGCGCTGGTCTACCTGGGCCTGGGGTTGACCAGCAGGGCAGATGCCGATCTCGTTTCCGCTGCACGCCTGTTCTCCGAAGCAGGACAGGAGCTGGAAGCGATCTATCCGGTATTCCATCGCGCAGTGGTCGCCTTCACGTCGGGAGATCTCCCAGCCGCGCTGGCCTTCCTCGATGCGGCCGCTCCCAGCTTCCGGCGGCTAAAGGTGCCGACCACTTCGCTGCACATCGACCGGTGCGCCGTGCTGCTGGCGGCCGGGCTGGCCCGAGATGCGCTGGCCGAAGCAGAAGCCGCGGTAACTGAGATGGAGCAGATCCGCGGCCGGTCCACGAAGAAGGCGGAACTGCTGCTGATGGCGGCCAACTGCGCGCTCGCCGCGGCCCAGCCACAGGCCGCCCAGGACTGGGCGCAGTCCGCGTACCGCCTGTTCCGGTCACAGCGCAGTACCTGGTGGCAGGCGCACGCAGCGCGCGTGCTCGTCCAGGCGCGCTACGAAGCCGGCCCGACGTCGCCGGCGCTGCTCCGCCAGGCGATCCGGACCGCCGCCCAGCTGGATGCCCTTGGCGCCAGCGACGCGGCCCAGGCGCATCTGCTGGCCGGGCGAGTCGCGCTGAAACTCGGCCGCCGCGACGAGGCCGAACGTCATCTGGGAGCCGTGGCCCAGACCAGACAGCACGGTCCGGCCCTGTCACGGGTCAGCGGCTGGCTCGGCGAAGCGCTGCGAGCCGAGGCCGCGGACCGTCCGGGCCCGATGCTGGCTGCCTGCCGCCGGGGGCTGGACGTCCTGGACGAGCACCGGCTCACCCTCGGCGCCTCCGAACTCCGGGCGCAGGCCACCGTGCATGGCGCCGAATTGGCCGCGCTCGCGCAGCGCCACGCCGCACAGGCAGGCCGTCCGCGGCTCCTGCTGACCTGGAGCGAGCGCTGGCGGGCCACTGCGCTGGCCGTTCCGGCGGTGCGGCCCCTGGCTGACGCGGAACTCAACGCCAGCCTGGCCGCGCTGCGCACGGTGACCAGGAAACTGGAAGAGGGGCCGACCCGGGGTAAGCCGAGCACGTCTCTGCAGCGGGAACAGCAGCGGCTGGAGAGGGAGGTGCGGGCCAGCTCGCTGCGGTCCCAAGGCGCCTGGAGTTCGGGCCGGGCCCCGTTCAGCGCGGCGGACTTGCTTGACCGCCTCGGCTGCGCCCAGCTGATCGAGATCGTCGACATCGACGGCAGCCTGTACGTCCTGACCTGTGGAAATGGCCGGGTGAGGCAGTTCGCGGCGGGTCGCGTCAGCGACGCTGTCCGGGCCGGGGACTTCGCCCGCTTTGCCCTCCGCCGCCTGGCCCGCAGCCGGCCGGACGACGACCCGGGCAGCGCGTTGTCCATCCTGGCCGCCGCCGGACCCAGGCTTCAGCAGGCCCTTCTCGGCCCCGCCATCCGCTATCTGGGCGACGGGCCTATCGTCATCGTCCCGACCGGTACGCTCCATCCCATTCCGTGGGCCCTTCTTCCCGCGCTCAGTGACCGGGTGGTCAGTGTCGCCCCGTCTGCTGGCGCCTGGATGCGCGCGGATGCTGCCCCGGCACCGCAGCAGCGTCAGGTCACCCTTGCCCGCGGGCCGGGCCTAGCCACGGAAGGCGCCGAGGTGCCCCTGATAGCGCCGTTTTATGACGATGTCACGGTGCTCGCCGATGCCGAGGCCACGGCCGAAAAGGTGCTGTATGCGCTGGATGGGGCCTGGCTGGGGCATGTCGCCGCGCACGGGAAATTCCGCGCCGACAGTCCGCTGTTCTCCTCGCTGCAGTTGCACGACGGGCCGCTGACCGTCTACGACTTCGAGCGTCTTCACCGCGCGCCCTACCGGCTGGTGCTGTCTAGCTGTGACTCCGGCGTGCTGGCGCCGGCCGGAGCCAACGAGATGCTCGGCCTGGTCAGCAGTCTGCTGCCGCTCGGAACGGCAGGGATCATCGCCGCCATCGTCCCGCTCAACGATCAAGCCGTGGTGCCGGTCATGGTGGAGCTGCACCGCTGCCTGCGATCGGGTCAGACCCTCGCCGAGTCGCTCTACAGCGTTCGGCGCGGGCTGAGCGACGATCCGATCCAGCAGGCCACCGCGGCGTCCCTGATGGCGCTAGGCGCGGCCTAAGAGCGTGATCCATCCGGTCAGTACGTCGGCGCCGTCCGCCGTGCGGCAGCGCAGCCGGAAAGGAACGTCCGGGATGGGGTCGATGGCGAAACAGCCGATCTCGTCAACGGGGGTCGTCGTGGTCGCGCCCGCCCTGGTCTGTATCTCAAGCGTCCCGGACCGCAGCGGGATGATCTGGCCGAGCAGTGCGTCCCCGGTGACCTCGAGTTCCAGGCTGAGGTGGGGCGAGGTAAAGGTCAGAGCCCGGATCGATGCGGCCTCCGACCGCGTGCTAGCCACCACGTCCCGGTCCCGCTCGCGGCTGGAATCATAGGTGAGCTGCGCCAGCTCGGCGTCGATATTGTGCCAGGCGTAGGCGCTCCTACCCGTCTCGACGAACCCGGCAGGCACGGCCTCGCGTGCCCTCATCGCCTCGCGCAGTGCCGCTAGGAGCTGCTCATCGTCCCAGCCGTCAAGCACCTGGCCCGCCTCCCGGAGTGTTGATTGTGCGTTCACCCGCACCGAGCGCGATGAGGGCATCTGACTGGCGCAGCCGTTCCAGGCAACGGGCTCGCTGCGGACCGATGCTTCCCATCGCGATCTGCAGCGTTGCGCTGATCTCCGAATATGAACAGGGCGGGTCGCGCAGGAGCATGGAGATCAACTGCCTGCACCGGGGCGGGAGCTCGGCCAGGGCCGCGCGCAGCCCCGCGTTCCGCTCGGCCATCAGGATCTCCTCGTCGATCACCACGTCGTCCACGAACTGCAGGGTGTCATCCAGGCTCGTCAGCCGGTCCGACCGGTGGCCCGCCGTCACCACGCGAAGGCACTCGCGCTTGGTGGTCGTCGCCAGCCAGCCCGGCAGCGCGGCCGGCTCGCGCAGCTTGCCGAGCTGCTCGACCAGCAGCAGCCACACGGTCTGCCCCACGTCTTCACAGTCATGTCTGCTCAGCTCGTACCGGGTGCAGATCGCCCAGACCAGCGGCGCGTAGCGGTCGACAAGCTCATTCCACGCGCCCGGGTCATCCCCGGCCGCACGGGTGACCAGCGCGACCACCGAGGGGTCGTCACGCATGACCGGTCCAGCCAGGTTTGCTCTTCAGCATGATCAGCACCTCGGTAGGTGGCAGTCACCCTTTCCAACTCAGAGGGGTGCAGCGCACCATCTGATACACCGGGTTGTCAAGTTTTTTTCTGACGCCCGCCGCCGGACGGAATCATGACCCCGTTCCCGCCACCAGGAACAGCCCGGCCAGCAGCAGCAGCCGGTGCCGGGCCAGCCAGTAGCTGCGCCGGACCCCGGCGACGTCCAGCGTCCTTCGCGGCCGCCTGGTCCACCGCTCAGGATGACTCGCGTTCCGCCTGTACCCCGAGAATCCCGAGCAGCTGCTGGAGGTCCGTGATCGTGTAATCGGGCACGCAGTCCTGGAAGGCCTTCCTGCCCTGGTCGGAATCGAACATTACGGTGGTCAGGCCGGCCTCCCGCGCTCCGAAGATGTCGCGGTACATGTCGTTGCCGACGTACACCGCGTTCCGGGCCGCCACATTCATCGCGTCGAGCGCGAACTGAAAGAGCCGCCGGTCGGGCTTGCGGTATCCGAAGTCGCCGGAAACGATGATCGGGTCGAAGTAGCCGAGCAGGCCGGCCCGGTGCAGTTCACCGCGCGCGTACGCGCTCTGCGCATCCGTGACGAGAGCAAGCGGGTAACGCCGGTGCAAGGTATCGAGCACCTCGTGGACGTGCGGGTACAGGCCTAGCCGGCGGCGCGAGATGCCGCGGGACATCTCGGCAAGGAACAGTGGCATCTGGTCGAGCTTGGCCGCGGGCAGGGCGCGAGTGAAACCCGTCTGGTGCTCACTGATGATGCGGTGCCAGATCCCCACGGCGTCGAATTCAGGATGCCGCTGCGGACTGGTGTCCTGCTGCTCGCTCATGATCGCGAAATACAGCTCCCTGACCTGATTCCGGCACAGGTCTATGCCCTGGTAGGTAAGGAAATGCGCCGCGGCGCGGAAGATTTCGTCCATGCCGTCATCGGTCAGGATCCTGACCAGGGTGCCGTTCACGTCGAACACGACCGCTCGAATGTCCATGCTTGCATCTTGCCTGACCGCCAGCGCCTAGCCGCGGGCACGGGATCCGGGCGCTCAGGCGGCCTGGAGCAGCTTTTTCGCCTGGGTGACAAGCCTTCCTCGGTAGTCCCGGTCGATGTAGTCGTTCCCGGCGATCCGCAGCAGGTTCAGCGCCATGTAGTACGGCGCGCGGACCGTGACCGACTCGAACGTGCGCTGCCCATCGGGGAAATGGCCGCTGTATTCCCAGAGGAAATGCCGGATGAACGGCTCCGCGCGGTGCCTGTCGCCCGCGCGCATGAATGCGTGCTGGAGTTCGCCCGCGACCCGCCCGACATCGAACATCCGGTCCCCGCGCTTCATGCGCTCCAGGTCGATCGCCGCCACGTCCATGCCGGGGCCGAACAGGAAGTTCGCCGGGGTCGCGTCGCCGTGCAGCCAGACCTGCTGGTCCTGCCACATCAGCGGCCGGTCCCGCCAGCGGTCGCGCTGCCGGGACAGCTCGTCGATGTCGTCCTGCCTGATGCGGTGGGTGTTCCCGAGGCGGCTCGTGACCGTGTCGAAGTACCGGCAGTCAGCATCGAAATCGACGTCAGACCCGTTAGCCGTCCGGTCGTGCTGCGTGGCGAGGAAATAGGCTAGCGCCGTCAGCCGCGAATACAGGTGCGCGTCGTCCCGGTGGTACGTCGCGCGCGCGATCGCGTGGCTGAACTCTTCGCCGGAATAGTATTCGACCGCCAGCACGCCGTTAATGTCGCGGTTGGTGCCCAGCGGGCGGATCACATGGTGGGGTGACCCGATCAGGTTGTACCGGCGCAGCGTCTTGAGACCCTCGTACTCCTGGCGGGCCATCCAGGCGGCCTTGTCCCGGTCCGCTCCGAACCTGGGACCGTAGAACTTGCAGATGACCTTGGTGTCGCTGAACTTCTCCTCGTACGCGTAGACCACGTTACTGCCGGACAGCCGGAAGGCGCGGAACGCCGGCCGTGGCTCGCGCACCGCCATGCGGTCGCGGATGATCCTGCTGAGGAAATCGTAGAGCGGGTCATCGCCCGCCACGTAGCCGACATATCTGCCGTTCACCGGAAAGCCCCCTAATCCTCCGGACGCGGACCACCACCTAGCCCCCGCTAGCTGATCCGAGCCGCGCCTACTTGACTAAGAGACGCCAGGCCCGGTCCTGATACGCAGCGGGTTGGCTCGCCTGGGGTCCTGGCTGTACCGCGCCACTCCGGCGGCCGTGATTTATTGCGCCATCCTGGCGAGCCCCGGGCCACCGCGACATCGCCGGCGGGGAACGGGTTTTCGCTTTTTTCTTGCTGGCGAACCGGCCTCCGAGCTGGCTTTAGGTCTGTGACCTGGCTTGACTTAGACGAACCTCAGTTCGATACTTGGTGAAATGGGGAGCGCGCCTGCGGAAATCAGGCGGATACCGGCCAGGTCGCCTGGGGCATCTGCGGCCTTCAGGGCACCCGTTTTCGGCATGCCCGCGGTATCCGCTTTCGGCCCGCCTGCAGTGCCGGGGACCGAGACACTGCCGGTGCTGACGGCCCTATGCGATCTGCTGCCCAGAGGCGGACTGGCCCGCGGGTCGGTGCTGGCGGTGCCGGAATTCGGCCTGCTCTGCCTGGCGCTCGCCGCGGGCGCCTCGGCGGCCGGGGCCTGGTGCGGGATCGCCGGGATACCCGAAGCCGGCCTGGCGGCCGCGGTGGGCGTGGGGCTGGACGCCGAGCGGACCCTGCTCGTCCCGGATCCGGGTCCCGCCTGGCCGCAGGTGGTGGCGTCGCTGCTCGACGGGTGCGAGCTCGTCCTGCTGCGACCGCCCGCGACGGCGCCGGTCCAGGTGCGCCGCCGCCTTGAGGCCGTGCTCCGGCGGGCCGGCGGCGTGCTGCTCGTGGCCGGGGACTGGCCCGGAGCCCAGGTATGCCTCCGGGTTATCACCCAGCGGTGGACCGGCCTGGGTGACGGGTACGGACGGGTCCGGGCGTGCTGCGCGGAGGTGGCGGCGGACGGGCGCGGGGAGGCGGCCCTGACCCGCACGCGCTGGCTCTGGCTGCCGGGCGAGGACGGCGGCGTGGCCGTGGCCGACCCGGTGGACATCCCGGTGCCGGGTACGCCGGCCGCCGGTACGCCGACTGCGCTGCGTGCGGTCAGCGCGGGATGAGGGTGCCGACCGCGGGCTCGGCCCCGCCGCGGATCATGGTCGTGCGCTGCCCGCCGCTGTGCCCCACTCAGCCACCCGGGCCGGATACAAACCCCGCGGGACCGCAGGCGGCGCGGTTGTTCGAGCGGGTGATCGCGGTGGTGACCGGCTTCTGCCCGAACGTGGAGGTGACCGAGCCCGGGGTGTGCGCGTTCGGCGCCCGGGGGCCGGCCCGGTACTTCGGCGGCGAGGCGGTGCTGGCCAGCAAGATCATCGCCGCCGTGGCCGAACTCGGCGTGGAGTCCCGCGTCGGTGTCGCCGACGGCATGTTCGCCGCCCAACTCGCCGCCAGCTCGGCCGGGCCCGTCGGCCCGTTCTTGGTGATACCGCCGGGCGGGACAGCCGGGTTCCTGGCCACGCAGCCGGTGAGCGTGCTGGCCGATCAGGGCCTGGCCGATCAGAACATGGCCACCCGCGACCTAGCCGGGCTGCTGAAGCGGCTCGGCCTGCTCACGCTCGGCGACCTCGCCGCGTTGCCGGTCAGCGATGTGGCCAGCAGGTTCGGCGACACGGGAGAAGCCGTGCACCGGCTGGCCCGCGGCCTGGACTCCCGCCCGCTCGCGGCCCGGCCGCCCGACCGCGACCTGTCCGTAGCCCGGGAATTCGACCCGCCGGAACCGCTGGCCGAGCCCGTGGTGTTCGCGGCCAAGACGCTCGCGGAGCAGCTGCACGCCGGCCTGGCCGCCCGCGGGCTGACCTGTGTCCGGGTGCAGGTCCAGGTGACCTGGGCGGACGGTGGGGAAAGCAGCAGGTTGTGGCGGCACGACGGGCTGCTGGCGGCGGCCGGAGTCGCCGACCGGGTCCGCTGGCAGCTGGACGGCTGGCGGGCCGGCCCGGGGGACGGGCACTACGCCCAGGGCGGCATCGGGGTGCTCCGGCTGGTGCCCGATCAGGTGGTCCGCGCCACCGGGCACCAGCTCGCGCTCTGGGGTGAGGCCGTGATCAGTGACCGGGTCGCGCGGGCCGCCATGCGGGTGCAGGCCATGCTCGGGCACGAGGCGGTCCTGCGGCCGGTCACCGGGGGCGGCAGGAACGTGTCCGAGCAGGTGAGCCACGTCCCGTTCGGCGAAAAGAGGGAGCCCAGCCTGGCCGTGGGGCCACCGTGGCCCGGGCGGATCATGGGGGCGGCGCCCGGTGTCGTTTACCCGGCGGCCCGGGAGGCCGAAGTGGCCGATGACGCCGGGCAGCTGGTCACCGTCACCGGGCGGTGCGTGCTGTCGGCCGCGCCCGCCCGGCTGGTGATCGGGCGCGAGCCGCCGCGGCGGATCACCGCCTGGGCCGGGCCCTGGCCGCTGTCCGAACGCTGGTGGGACCCGGGTGCGGCCCGCAGGCGCGCCCGGTTCCAGCTGGCCACCGACGACGGGCGGGCCTGGCTCGCGGTGGTGCGGGGCAGCCGGTGGCTGATCGAGGCAGGCTACTTTTGACGGCGGGCCACGGGCCGGCCACCAGGTCCGGCTGTGGGCTGGGATAACCCGCCGGTTCCCTGGCGGGAGCTGCAGCGGCGGATGTCGTGGCGCGCCCACGGCGACCCCGCGGAAGGCCGGCCCGCCGAAGGCCGGCCCACCGAAGGCGAAGGCCAGCCTGCCGGGCGTGCCGAAGGCCGCTCGCGTCCGGGCCCGGCGGCGGCCCGGCGGCCAAGCACTCCGCGAGCCGCGCCAAGCACTCCGTGGGCCGAACTGCACTGCCATTCCTCCTACAGCTTCCTCGACGGGGCGGCCACCCCAGCCGAGCTCGTCGACGAGGCCACCCGGCTCGGGATTGAGGTACTCGCCCTCACCGACCACGACGGGATGTACGGGATCCCGCAGTTCGCGCAGGCCGCGGCGAGGCTGCGCGAGTCCGGCGCGGCCCTGGGCACGGTGTTCGGCGCTGAGCTAAGCCTCGGGCTGAGCTCCGGCCAGACCGGCGTGCCCGACCCGGAGGGCCGTCACCTGCTGGTCCTGACCCGCGATCCGGAAGGCTACGCCCGGCTGTGCGCCGTGATCAGCGCCGCCCAGCTGGCGGGCCGGGAAAAGGGGCGGCCGGTCTACAACATAGAAACGCTGGCCGGGGCGCACGACGGCCACTGGGTGGTGCTGACCGGATGCCGCAAGGGGCCGGTGCCGGCCGCGCTCGCCGCCGGGGGCCCGGACGCGGCCTGGGCGGAGCTGACGAAGCTGACTCAGATGTTCGGGCATGAGAACGTGATGGTGGAGCTGAACTGCCACCACGATCCGGGTGACGACGAGCGCAATGACATGCTGGCCCGGCTGGCGGCCCTCGCGGACGTCGGCGTCGTGGCCGCCGGCAACGTGCATTTCGCGGCGCCCGTGCAGGCCCGGCTCGGCCAGGCGCTGGCCGCGATCCGGGCCCGGCGCAGCCTGTCCGGCATCGACGGCTGGCTGCCCGCGGCGGGCACCGCCTACCTGCGGTCCGGCGCGGAGATGGCCGCGCTGCTGCGGCGCTACCCGGGGGTGCTGGAGCGGACCGTGGCGCTGGGTCGCCAGTGCGCGTTCGACTTCAGCGTGATCGCGCCGAAGCTGCCGGACTTCACCGTCCCGGCCGGGTACGCCGGCGAGGCGGCCTGGCTGCGCGAGCTGGTGGTGCGCAAGGCGCCGGCCCGGTACGGGTCGCCAGGCGCCGAGCGGATACCCGGCGCGTACGCGCAGATCGCCAGGGAACTCGACGTGATCGAGCGGCTGGACTTCCCCGGCTACTTCCTGATCGTGCACGACATCGTGGAGTTCTGCGAGCGGGCGAACATCTTGTGCCAGGGCCGGGGTTCGGCGGCCAACTCGGCGGTGTGCTTCGCGCTCGGCATCACCAGCGTCGACCCGGTCTCGCACCACCTGCTGTTCGAGCGGTTCCTGTCGCAGGGCCGGGACGGACCGCCGGACATCGACCTGGACATCGAGCACCGCCGCCGCGAGGAGGTCATCCAGTACGTCTACGACACCTACGGCCGGGACCGGGCCGCCCAGGTCGCCAACGTGATCACCTA
>Ga0182030_10008077_pt1 | contig 21847 bp, 16 predicted proteins | sample 812S3MmetaG_FD_121299 | JGI IMG/M metagenome (GOLD analysis project Ga0182030, IMG submission 121299) | Permafrost microbial communities from Stordalen Mire, Sweden - 812S3M metaG (Illumina Assembly) | ecosystem: Environmental > Terrestrial > Soil > Wetlands > Permafrost | place: Sweden... | reverse complement strand
TGCGCAGCACGCCGCGCACGGTTTCGGCGTGCCCGCCCGCGAAATCCCAGGCAATATCGGCGACCGCCCGCAACATCGGATCCAGCACGACGGTGCGCGGCATCGCGAGCGCCCCGAACGCGCTGCTGATGGCGCCGTCATAATCGGCGAGGAAGAACAGCCCGTCCCTGGCGATCCCGGCATATTTTGCGACGTCGTCGGGCCGCCCGGCGAAGACGCAGCCCACGACCATGTGGTCGTCCCCGAACAACTCGGCCTGGCTCAAAAGGTTGGCGAGCTCGACCTCGGCGCGCGGATCCGACGGCGAACCCAGGAAGCTCAGCACCACCCAGCGTCCGGCGCTGACATGCAGGTCGAACGAACCGCCGGTGACCAGCGTGGCGTTGAACCGCGGTACCGGATCGCCCAGAATGATCCGGTTCTCGACTGGCGCCGTTTCTGTCATCCCGAACTCGCAAGCTGAAGCCGTGCCTGCGCCCGAATAGACAAAAATATGGTTAACACTTCTCTAACGATCGCGGCCCGGCGCGCCACGTTACCGCGCGGCATGAGCGGTCCGCGATTTTTTTGCGCCGTGGCGCGGCGGGGAAAGCGCAGCCTTACGCCGCCGCGGCGATCGCGCGCGGGCTCACCACGTGCTCCCTCAGCACCTTGTCGGCAGCATCGACCTCGACCAATGACACGTCATAACTCCAGAGATTGGCGAGGTGCTGCAGCACGCGCCTGGCGTCCGCTTCGTTAAGTTGCGCGCCCTTGACGACAGTGTGGCGCAACATCAGGCGGCGATCGCCGGCAAGGTCGACATCGACGACTTCGATATTGGGATCGATGTAGCCAACGTCGTACTGCCGCGCCAATTCGCGACGCACGCGACGATAGCCGCGCTCATCATGAATGGCGTCGACCCTGACGCCGGCACGTTGCTCCGGATCGTCATGCAAATGAAACATCCGCAAGTGCCGCATCAGTCGCGGGCTGAGGAACTGGCTGATGAAGCTTTCATCGCGATAATTGGCCCAGATATCGCGCAGCACCGCCATCACGTCACCGGTCCCGGCGATGTCCGGAAACCATTCGCGATCCTCCTCGTCAGGACTGGTGACGATGCGCTCGATGTCCTGCATCATGGCAAACCCGAGCGCATAGGGATTGAACCCGGAAAAGCGCGGATCGTCGAATTCGGGCTGGAACACCACGTTGGTGTGCGATTGCAGGAATTCAAGGAAATTGCCGTCGCTGATCCGGCCCTGCTGGTGCAGCCGGGTCATGATGCGGTAGTGCACGTAGGTCGCGGTGCCCTCGTTCATGACCTTGGTCTGGCTCTGGGGATAGAAATACTGGGCGATGTGCCGCACGATGCGCAGCAATTCGCGCTGCCAGGGCTGCAGGCGCGGCGCGGTCTTTTCGAGGAAATACAGCAGATTTTCCTGCGGCAGCCCCAGCAGTTTGCGACGCCGTTCGGTGCTCAGCAACGCTTCGCTCTTGACCGGCCCGGCCGGAACGGTTCGCCACAGGTCATTGAACGCCGTCTCCTCGTGCAGGCGGCGGTCTCCGGCGCGCTTTTCCTCGGCGCGAAGATCGAGCTTCTTCTTGCCGGGATAGCGGTCGATGCCATGCGACATCAGGGCGTGCGCGGCATCCAGCGTCTGTTCGACGGCCAGGCGGCCGTGGCGCTCCTCGCAATGCGCCACATAACTCTTGGCGAAATCCAGATAATCGAGAATTCCCTCGGCGTCCGTCCATTGCTTGAACAGATAGTTGTTCTTGAAGAAATGATTGTGGCCGAACGCCGCATGGGCGATCACCAGCGTCTGCATGGTCGCGGTATTTTCCTCCATAAGATAGGAAATGCACGGCGAGCTGTTGATCACGATCTCATAGGCGAGGCCCATGAGACCCTTGCGGTAGAACGCCTCGTGATGGGCGAAGTGCTTGCCGAACGACCAATGCTTGTAGAACAGCGGCATGCCGACCGACGAGTAGGCGTCCAGCATCTGCTCGGCCGTGATGACCTCGATCTGGTTCGGATAGACGTCGAGCCCCAGTTCGGATCGCGCAATCTCCTCGCAGGCATCGTGAATGCGCTGCAGCTTCTGGAAGTCCCAGTCCGCGCCCTCGAACAGGCATTCGGCGGTCGCGGTCATGGCGCAGCCTTCTCCTGCTTGCTCCGACGGTGAAACAGATCCTGAAACACCGGAAAGATTTCGCTGCGGTTGCTGACCTTGCGCATCGACAGCGGTGCGCCGTCGGCACGCAGGCGCTGATACAGCGTCCACAGCGATGAATCCGGCATATCGAAGGTGCTGCCGCCGGTCTCGCCGACTTCCAGGTAGGCAAAGAACTGGCTGACCGGCAGAATCATTTCCGTCAGCAGCCGGCTCGCGACCGCCGCGTCCGAATGGGAATTATCGCCGTCGGAGGCCTGGGCGGCATAGATGTTCCAGTCCGCCGGACGAAACCGCGACCTGACGATGTCGTGCATCGCCTGCAGCGCGCTCGACACCAGGGTGCCGCCCGAGGCCGGGCCATGAAAGAAGGTATCTTCGTCGACCTCTTCCGCGCGGTCGGTGTGACGAATGAAGACGATCTCGACATGGCGATAGCGCCGCTTCAGAAACACGTAGAGCAGCATATAGAAGCGCTTGGCCAGATCCTTCATGTGCTCGGTCATCGAGCCGGACACGTCCATCAGACAGAACATCACCGCCTGGGCCACCGGCTTCGGTATGGTTTCGAAGCGGCGATATCGGATGTCGATCGGATCGATGAACGGAATCCGGCGAACCTTTGCCTTCATGGCCTCGAGTTCCGCCAGCAACTCGGTGCGGCGCGCCTCGTCGCAGTCGGCGATTTCCGCCTCGAGTTCGGCGATCTCCTCCGGCCGCGGTCGTCGCAACGCCACCCGCCGCGCCATCGCCAGCCGCACCGTGCGGCTGACCGAAATGTTGGCCGGCGATCCGGAGGTCGCGTAGCCGGCGCGATGCAGCCCCTGGTTTTCCGCCTCGGCGAGCTTGCGCTTGGCAAGGTCCGGCAATTCGAGATCGTCGAGGAACAGGTCGACGAACTCATCCCGGCTCAGTACGAAACGGAACGCATCCTCGCCGTCGCCCTCGCCCGGCTCGGACGATCTTCCGCTGCCCTCACCGGAGCGCGGCAACACGTCGCCTTCGATGAATTTCTTGTTTCCGGGAAGCACCATGTCCCGGGTGCCCCCCTCGCGGCGAAAGCGCGGTTCGTTCAATCCATCGACCGGGATGCTGACCTCGCCGCCTTCCAGGACGTCCTTGATGTCGCGGTCCTGCGACGATTTCTTGACGGCGCCCTGCACCAGCGCCTTGGCACGGCGCAAAAACCGCTGGCGGTTCTCGAGACTCTTGCTGCCCGGATTCAGCCGCCGGTCGATGATGTGCATGGCCACCTTTGCATCCGCCTCAGCCGGCTTGTTTTACCCGCATGTACCACTCGACGAGCCGGCGAACCTGGCGCTCGGTGTAACCGCGCGCCACCATCCGCTCGACGAACTCGCCGTGCTTCTTCTCGGTATCGCCGTCCTTCTTGGAACCAAACGAGATCACCGGAAGCAGGTCTTCGACCTGCGAGAATATCCGCTTTTCGATCACTTCGCGGATTTTTTCGTAGGAGGTCCAGGACGGGTTTTTGCCGCCGTTCTGGGCCCGCGAACGCAGCGAGAACTTGACCACCTCGTTGCGGAAATCCTTCGGGTTGGCGATGCCTGCGGGTTTCTCGATCTTGGTGAGTTCCTGGTTGAGCAGCTCGCGATTGAGCAGTTGGCCGGTATCCGGATCCTTGAAGTCCTGATCCTCGATCCAGGCATCGGCATAATCGACGTAGCGATCGAACAGGTTCTGACCGTAGTCCGAATAGGATTCCAGATAGGCCTTCTGAATCTCGTGGCCGATGAACTCGGCATAGCGCGGCACCAACTCGGCCTTGATGAATTCAAGGTAGCGCTTTTCCACTTCCTCGGGAAGCTGCTCGCGGCGGATCGCCTGCTCGAGCGCATACATCAGATGCACCGCATCCGCACCAAGCTCGGAGGTGTCGTGATTGTAGGTCGCGGCCAGAACCTTGAAGGCAAAGCGAGTCGAGACCCCGTCCATGCCTTCGTCGACGCCGGCGGCATCCTTGTATTCCTGGACGCTGCGCGCCTTGGGGTCGGATTCCTTCAGGCTTTCGCCGTCATAGACCCGCATTTTCGCGAATACCGTCGAGTTCTCATGCTTGCGCAGGCGTGACATCACCGAGAAGCGCGCCAGCGTCTCCAGGGTCGCCGGCGCGCACGGCGCGGCGGCGAGTTCGGATCCCTGGATCAGCTTTTCATAGATCTTCTGCTCTTCGGTCACCCGCAAGCAGTAGGGCACCTTGATGACGCAGATGCGGTCGATGAAGGCTTCGTTGTTCTTGTTGGTCTTGAAGCTTTGCCATTCGGATTCATTGGAATGCGCGAGGATGATCCCGGTGAAGGGGATCGCACCGATATTCTCGGTACCGATATAGTTGCCTTCCTGGGTCGCCGTCAGCAGCGGGTGCAGCATCTTGATCGGCGCCTTGAACATCTCGACGAATTCGAGAACGCCCTGGTTGGCGCGGTTCAGGCCGCCGGAATAGCTATAGGCGTCAGGATCATTCTGGGCGAACACCTCCAGCTTGCGAATGTCGACCTTGCCGACCAGCGAGGAGATGTCCTGGTTGTTCTCGTCGCCAGGCTCGGTTTTCGCGATGGCGATCTGGCGCAATCGCGAGGGCTGGATCTTGGCGACGCGGAATCGGGAGATATCGCCGCCGAAAGCCTCGAGCCGCTTGTAGCACCACGGGCTCATCAGTCCGTTGAGACGGCGGCGCGGAATGCCGTATTTTTCCTCGATCATCGGCCCCAGCGATTCCGGATCGAACAGGCTGAGCGGGCTCTCGAACACCGGACTGAGTTCGTCGCCGGCCTTCAGCACATAGATCGGATGGACTTCCATCAACGCCTTCAGCCGCTCCGCCAGCGAGGATTTTCCGCCGCCCACCGGTCCGAGCAGATAGAGAATCTGCTTGCGCTCTTCGAGGCCTTGAGCCGCGTGCCGGAAGAACCCGACAATGCGTTCAATGGTTTCCTCCATGCCGTAGAATCCGGCGAAGGCCGGATAAGCGCGCATCGTGCGGTTCAAAAAGATACGGCCAAGGCGAGGATCCTTGGCCGTGTCGATCATTTGCGGTTCGCCAATCGCAGCCAGCAGCCGTTCGGCCGCATTGGCATACCGCATCGGATCGCCTCGACACGATTCCAGATATTCCGCCATCGACATGTCGGTTTCGCTGCGAGCCTCGAAGGACCGCGCGAAAGCATTGAACAGAGAATCGTTGTACATGACCTCTCTCCTCATCCGGTTGGCTGCACTACTGGAACGCGCCGCAAATTTCTACGTTCCGGAGCGCATCCGCATCCGGTTGCGAATCAGCATCAGCACATAAGCCGATTGGACACTCGGCGGTCTCCACCGCGCAATGCACAACGCAGGCAGCGACTGAGTCATAAACAGGCATTGTGCCGATTTGTTGGGCGAAGGCAGCTGTCAGAACCCAAACGGCCGATGATTTCCGGGAAATGTAGCCGGAGCGCAACATTCAGGCCGGTTCCGACGCCGGGGTTGCAAGTTTATAAGGCGACTTCCGGTGGAACTCGTCTTGGGAACCGGTTCCCGGCGCGCCAGCGGGGCCATCGAACTCGCCGCGGGGCGGTTTTGCGCACAAAGACGAGGAGGTTCCGCCTGGATCAGGTTCCGCCGCGTCCGCGAAAGCGGACATCCGGCTTCATCCGAAATCAGGATTCATCGTTGCGCCCCGGGGCCGGAGGCTGCGGCCAACCCGCCGATCGGCGCAAGACGCACTCCAGGGGCTAATCGATCGGATGGCCGATCACTGCGGCTAATTCGCGCACCAGGCGATCCGACATCTGACCGGTCACCGGGATCTTGCGCTCGCGCTCGAATTTCTGGATCGCGGCCTGGGTGTCGGAACCGATGGTTCCGGTCGGCTTCAACTGACCGTAGCCATATTCGGTCAGCGCGCGCTGCACCGCCGCCACGCGGCGCGATCCCAGCACCGGATTGGCGATCGTCTCGTTGCGGGAAGCCGCCGGGATCGGCGCTGGCGGTCGCGGGACGTTGGAAGATGGCGCCGGCGGCGCGGCGGTGGCCTTGAGAAGATTGGCCAACGGGTCCGCCGGCCTCGGTTCGGCGGACTTCGGCTCCAACGGCGGAGCCTCCGCCGGCCGGCTCGTGGCTTCAACCGGCCGCGGCCGCGGCAACGGGCTCGCAGGAGCCGATTCCGCCACCGGCATCGCGACAACCGCCCCGAACATCGGCGACGGATGCCGTCCGGCCTGCAGGAACAGGGCATTGGCGATGATGGCGCTGACCGCGGCAAATGCCAGCGCGCCCGCCACCATGTCTTTTGGACTATGCAGCAAAACGCGCATCACAAGGCTGCGCTCCGGTTCGGCTTCGACCGCAGCCGCAGCGGCGCCACGGCGGCGGCGCGGCATGTCATCCTTGGCAGTTTGTCTAGGCACTTTTCTTCACCTGATGGGCCGGGTCTTGATGAGCCTGGTCTTGGGGCCCGGGTCGCAACGCCGGGGAGAGTTTTGCAATGTTGCTCGGCGGCTGCTGAGCCGGTGGCGCAAAGGCCAGCGGCAACGCGACGGTCACGGTGGTCCCTTCGTCGATCTTGCTCTGCACCGCGATCTCGCCGCCATGCAGTGCGACCAGGCTTTTCACGATCGACAGTCCGAGGCCGGTGCCTTCGTGCCGCCGCTGATAGGTCTTGCCGGCCTGGAAGAACGGATCGCCCACCCGCTTGAGATCCTCGGCGGCGATGCCGACGCCGGTATCGGTGACGCGAAGCACCAGCCGCGATCCCTCGACGTTTGCGGAAACCGTCACCCTGCCGCCGCGTTCGGTGAATTTGATGGCGTTGGAGACCAGGTTCAATACGATCTGCTTGAACGCGCGCGGATCGCCGGTCATGACCGGCAAATCCTCCGGCGCACGGGCCACCAGGTCGATGCCGCTTTCCCGCGCCTTCAAGGCCAGCAGATTGCAGCAATTGAGCAGCGCTCCGCGCGGCGCGAACGGCTCCGGCGAAATCTCGAAATTACCGGACTCCATCTTCGACATGTCGAGGATGCCGTTGACCACCGACAGCAGATGCTGGCCCGAATCGTTGATCAGCTGGGCATATTCCCGGCGCCGCGCCGCATCCAGCATCAGCGCGTCTTCCTGAACGATCATCTCGGAGAAGCCGATGATGGCGTTGAGCGGCGTGCGCAATTCGTGGCTCATGGTGGCGAGAAAGCGGCTCTTCGACGCGTCAGCCTGCTCGGCGGCGGTGCGCGCCAGGCCGAGCGCCTGTTCCTGGATCTTGCGGTCGGTGACGTCGCGCATCACGGCGACGACCTCGGCTTCGGACGCCGTCGAGGACTGCGAAGCCTGGTCGAGCGGCCGGCAGCGCATCTCGACCCAGATGAAATCGACCGGATTGTTCGGAGCCCGCTCGGCGCTGCGCGGCGCCTCCCGCCTCAGACGAAATTCCACGCTGCGCGCCTCGCCGTCGCGCGCCGCGTCGGACAGCGCCGTGAGATAGGCCGGCCGATCGGCGACGTGGACGCGGTCGAACAGGCCGTGCCCGAGCAGCCGCGATACCGGCGCTCCCAACATCGTCTCCGCCGCGGGCGAAATGAACTGGACCGCGCCGTTGCGACGATGGCGTGAAATCACGTCGCTCATGTTGCGCGCCAGCAGGCGATAGCGATCCTCCTCGACGTAGAGCAGCGAGACGCTGGTGCGCGCCAGCGATTCCGCGCCGAAGGCAAGCCCGGCGGCATAGAGCGTCGCCGACACCACCCCGAACGCCATAAAGATGCCGCGCAGGACCGTGGCCGAATCCGAAGCCGGCAACATGTCAAAATAGCCGAGCACGATCAGTAACGCGGTGCACCCCAGCGCCAGCGCGGAGGCGAACGCGACCACGCGGCGCGACGCCGACAGTGCGGCCTCGAGCGGAACCAGAACCAGCCAGATCGCGGCAAAGGATTCGATGCCGCCGGTCTTGATCGCCACCGTCATGACGAGGCCGGCCAGCGCCAGCGACGACAGTACATGCGCGCCCTCGTAGCGGCCGGTGCGCGACAGAAACCAGGACAGCAGGATCGGCGCGATCAGCCAGGCGAACGCGGCGACCTCGAGTGCGGTGGGCGCGCCGCGCATCGCCAGATAGACCGGGAATGCCGCAAACGCCGCCAGGCTTCCGAGCAGCCGCGGCGCGATGAACGCGCGATGGCGCGCGCGCGTCAGCGCGTCGTAGCGCGCCGACGGATGCAGCAGCGCATCGAGACAATCGCGGATGATATTCAAAACGCTCACGGCTTTCGCGCTTCGGCTTGTTCGTCTCGATCGACGCGCCGGAACGCCCCCTTTATCGTTGCCCCACCGTGTCAGAGTGAAATTAAGCGAACGCTAAGGCGCCGCTGCCGGCGGTCAAAGACCGTGTGCTTGCGGGACTTTCGCCGATGGCGCGACGGCTCATTCGATCCGGATGGTGAACATCGGGTTTCCAGCGCCGACTTCGTATGGTTTCGAAATGGTGGATGCGCCCGCGGGATGCATCCGTCATGCATAATAATCGCCATCAATCGAAAATTTACACCGAATCAAATCAGTCGGATTTTTGGCGGATTTTCCAAGATTTAAGCTCAATGCAAACACTTGCGATTTATCAACGACTGTTAGGCAAGAACCGATTGCGGACCATCAACCGCAACGGGATCAAGAGAGACGGCCGGGGTCGCGAGATGTTTTTTCTGCTTCGCATGGCATTCTGGCTCGGGCTGGTGCTCGTGCTGTTGCCCAGGGACAAGACGCCCGAATCGGACAAGCTGCCGCAAGTCGGGGCATCGGAAGCGGTGTCGGCCGCGACCGCGGCGGTGTCGGACATGAGCCAATTCTGCAAGCGCCAGCCGGCGGCGTGTGAGGTGGGCGGCCAGGCCGCGACCGTGCTCGGACATCGCGCCCAGGAAGGCGCGCGCAAACTGTATCAGATCATCACCGACAAGCGTTCATCCGACCATACCGGCTCGATTGGCGGCATCAGCAGCGCCGAGCCCGAGACGGCGGAAGCCGCAGCACGCGACACCTTGAAGCCGGATGATCTGCTGGCGGAGTGGCAGCTTCCCCCGACGCCGTGAGCGCCGATCACGTCCGGAACAGTCTGGGATTTTCCACCCGACAAACTCGCTTTCGATCGCCTGCGGTCCTATATAAGGCCGTGGCATCGAGCGCGGGACACCATGACGATCGACGAAATCAAGGATAATTTCGCACTGCTGGACGATTGGGACGACCGCTACCGGTATGTCATCGAACTCGGCCGTACGCTGGACCCGATGCCGGAAGCCGAACATTGCTCCGCCAACAAGGTGCAAGGCTGCGCCAGCCAGGTCTGGCTTGCAAAACAGCTCGACCGCGGCAACGCCGACGAGCCGTTGCTGAATTATCTGGGCGACAGCGACGCGCATATTGTGCGCGGACTGATCGCAATCCTGCTGACGCTCTATTCCGGCCGTACACCGCGGCAGATTCTGGCCACCGACGCCATCGCGGTGTTCGACGAACTCGGATTTGGCAAGCATCTGACGCCGCAGCGCTCCAACGGCCTGCGCGCCATGGTCGAGCGGATTCGCTCCGACGCCCGCGAGGCGCTTGCCGCCGCCTCCTGATGCTTGCGCGCTATTTGCGCCGCCGCCGCTGCTGGCCGAGCCCCATTTTCTTGGCCAACTGCGAACGGGCCACCGCGTAATTCGGCGCAACCATCGGATAGTCGGCCGGAAGGCCCCATTTGTCCCGGTATTGTTCCGGCGTCATGCTGTATTGCGTGCGCAAATGGCGCTTCAGCGATTTGAAGCGTTTGCCGTCCTCAAGACAGACCAGGTAGTCGGGGGTCATCGATTTCTTGACGGAAACCGCGGGTTTCGCCGGTTCCAGCGGCGCTTCTATTCGACCGGTCGAGACCCGCAGCAAGGCTGCGTGGATCTGGCTGATCAAGGCCGGAATTTCCGAGGCCGGCGTCGTATTGTGGCTGAGATAGGCCGAGACGATATTCGCGGTCAGGTCGATGAAACTCTTGCCGCCAGCATCGGTCATGCCTGAACCTTTCGACGATCGCCACCACGCGGGAACTGCGGGAGCGAACAGTTTCCGGCAGCGCCAATACGTTGGCTGAATTGTTCAATACTGCGGAATATGACCGGATTGCAGTCGTCGTGACAAGAACAACGATGTTTTATTTTTTTAACGACAGCTTCGCCGCAAGTAGAACCCGCTCAGGGACGCTGGTCGAGATGCGTGCGCAGCTCATCGATCGAGGCGAACCGCATCATGCCTTCGGGCATCTGCGCCTCGATCGAGCCATCGGAATACAATGAGTAGGCCATTCCATCCACGACGCCCGATTTGAGCACCGTCACCGGCGGCTGCTCCTGATTTCGCGCGGCCGGCGGATAGCGATCTGCTCCGGCGGGGCCGGCGCTTGCCTCGGTAAAGGTCGATGGGGTGCGGCCGCTGCGCCGCGGTGGCAGGGCCTCCGCGACCTTCGAGCGCTCCGGTTGCGGCCAGGCCTCCTCGAAAGTCGCGGGCGGTGCCTCATGTGGGCTTGATCTGGCCGCCGGCGGCTCGGCAACTGAGGCGGGGCCGTGATCAACCGCCGGCAGATCGGCCGTCCGCGCCTCGGCACGCTGGCGTTCCTTCCGCGAGGACGAGGAAAACAACAGGTTGCGTCGCGGCTTGACCGCTGGCGCGGGCTCCGCAGCCTCGTTGCGGCCGCGATCGCGCGCCGCGATCTCCTCCTGCCATGGCGCGGCTGACGCCTTGTCGGCATCGCCGGCATGGCCCGGGCCTGGCTGGTCGCGGCCGAACAGAGGACCGTCATTCTCCAAGCCATGATCGCGCAGCATGGCGCCTGCGGCAGCTGGCGCCGGCGCGGTTTCCGCGCGGACTTCGGCCGCAGTTCCGGCGCCGAGCTGCCGGGCAATATTCCTCAGCTCCCGCACCACGGTATAAAGACCGAGCAGGATCGTCCCCGAGCAGGCCACGACCGCACCTGCGAGGATCAAGGTATTGCCGAAACTGAGGTCCAGCTCGATTCCAAAACCGACCGTCAGGAGGCCAGCCAATAGCAGGCCAATCCCCGCGACCAACAAAACAATCATCATCGGACCAACCCCCCGGCCGCGCTCAATACATCCGCAAGCCGCCTACGCCACGATACCGTCATATTGTCCGCACCGCCAACCGGCAATTGGCGGTGAAGTTCCCATATCGGACCATCGACCGGCCCCCCATTTTCTCCGCCGAAATCGGACCGGAGATTCCCTCCCGCTGCATTGCAGCAGGGAAATTACGCCACAATTCCCAATTACTTGGAAACGGAACTGCGCTATAGGGATACCGGGAATTGAGGCCCAAAAGCGTCAGGTCTGGGCCACAAGGGACGCCGGGTTACCAATAGACATGTCATCCATCACGACTTCGACCATCGATACGCCCTCACGGCGCTCGGTGGAGCGGACCTGCGACGACCTCGCCATCCTGGTGCTGGCGGCGGTCGGCTTGATCGCGGGCCTGACGTTCAGGGATTACGGGCTGGGCTGGGACGACTATACCCACGCCGAATATGCCGATCTGCTGCTGCGCCTGTACGGGTCCGGTTTCAAGGACGCCGGAGCGTTGTCATTCGCCAATCTCTATATGTATGGCGGCGGCTTCGATATGGCGGCCGCGCTGCTGCACAAGGTCATCCCGCTCGAGCTGTTTGAAATGCGGCGCCTGCTCGGCGCCGTGGTCGGGGTGATCGGCCTTGCGATGACCTGGCGGCTGGGCCGGCGCGTCGGCGGACCGGTTGCCGGGCTGGCGGCGCTGCTGCTGCTGGCGCTATGCCCTACCTATTACGGACATATGTTCATGAACCCGAAGGACGCACCATTCGCCGTTGCGATGGTCATCCTGATGCTGGGCCTGGTCCGGCTGGCCGAGGAATACCCCTCGCCCTCGCCGCGGACCATCCTGATCGTCGGCCTCGGCGCCGGGCTGGCGCTGGGTTCGCGCGTGCTCGGCGGCCTCGCTCTGGTTTATGCCGTGATCGGCTTCGCGCCGCTGTTCGTGCAGGAAATCCGCAGCCGCGGCGCAGGTCAGGCCTGCGCGCGACTCCTGCACGTCGGCTATGTGCTGCTGCCCGGCCTGATCCTCGGCTACCTCGTGATGGGACTGATCTGGCCATGGTCGATCATGGAACCCGGCAACCCGTTCCGCGCCCTCACCTACTTCTCCCACTTTTTCGAAAAGCCGTGGAAGGAAATGTTCGACGGCGCGCTGGTGTCGGTACCGGACATGCCGTGGTCGTATCTGCCGACCCTGTTCGCGCTGCAACTGCCCGAGGTGCTGCTCGGTCTGGTCATCGCCGGCGTCGCCGGCACGCTGGTGGCGCTGACGCGCAGCGACGTATCGGCGCCCCGCAAATCCATCCTGTTGATGCTGACCTTGGCGGCAACGCTGCCGCTCGCCATTGCGATGGTGAAGCGCCCGGCACTGTACAATGGTATCCGCCATTTCATCTTCGTGATCCCGCCCATGACGGTGCTCGCAGGCCAGGCCTTCGCATGGGGAATGAACTGGCTGAAGGAAAATCGCCGCAGCTGGCAGCCCGCCGCCGTGGCTATCTTCTCGTTCGGGCTGCTGTTGCCGCTCAGCGAAATGATCCGGCTGCATCCCTACCAATACACCCACTTCAATCATATCGCCGGTACGGTGCGCGCCGTCGACGATCTCTACATGCTGGATTATTGGGGGCTGGCGTTGAAGCAGGCCTCCGACGGCCTGCGCGAGCAGCTCGCCGAGCGGCAGGAAACTGCGCCGCACGGGCGCAAATGGAAGGTCGCGGTGTGCGGTCCGCAGCGGCCCGCACAGGTCGCGCTCGGTCCCGACTTCACGATCGGCTGGGACAGCCACGCGGCCGACTTCGCGATGACCCTCGGTGAGTTCTATTGCAAGGGCCTGACCGCGCCGATCATGGTGGAAATCAAGCGCGACGACGTGGTGTTCGCACGGGTCTACGATATTCGCGGGCGCAGCATTTCCAGCCTGCTGGCGATTCCGGCGCCATAAGGAAGATGCCGGCGGCAGCCATGGCATGACTGCCAAGCCCGCCCGCGGCTTGCCGCCCGCCTGCCGCGGGGCTAGGGTTGCGGTGAAAACCGAGAGGGAGAAACCGGTCATGTCGCCAGCGGAAGCTCGCCTGAAGGAAGTGCCATCCGAAATGACGGAGGCCGAATGGAACCAGCGCGTCAATCTCGCCGCCTGCTATCGGCTGATCGCGCATTATGGCTGGGACGATCTGGTCGACACCCATATTTCCGCGCGGGTGCCGGGGCCGGAGCACCATTTCCTGATCAATCCATACGGGCTGATGTTCGACGAAATCACGGCATCGAGCCTGGTGAAGGTCGATCTCGACGGCAACCAGCTGACGAAAAGCGCCTACAGCATCAACCCGGCCGGCTTTACCATCCATTCGGCGATCCACGAAGTCCGCGAGGATGCCGGCTGCGTGCTTCACCTGCACACGCCCGACGGTACCGCAGTCGCCAGCTGCATGGAGGGTTTGCTGCCGATGAACCAGACCGCCCAGCTCGTCACCTACGATCTGGCCTATCACGACTACGAGGGCATCGCGCTCGATCATGACGAACGACCGCGGCTGCAAAAGGACCTCGGCACCAAGAACCACATGCTGTTGCGCAATCACGGCACGCTGACGGTCGGCCGCTCGGTCGCCTCCGCGTTCGAGCGCATGTTCCATCTCGAGCGGGCCTGCACCATGCAGGTGCGCACCCGGATGCTGGGGCCAGTGGCCTATCCGGTCGAGCAGGCCGTGGTCGACAAGAACACCAGCCTGCTCGCCAACCCCGATCGACAGGAATTGCGCTCGATCAACCTGGTGTGGCCGGCGCTGCTGCGCAAGGTCGAGCGCCTCGATCCGAGCTACAAGAATTGAAATTTTCCCGCTGACCGTGTAGAATCACGGCCATCGACCTCTGCACTTCCAATCAAAACGCCGCCCAATTCCGGGCGGCGTTTCTATTTGCAGATCCTCAAGGGTGGGCAAAACAAAATGGGGCGCGCGAATGCGCACCCGATGGCGTGCCCACCATTTGAGATCACCGAGATAGATGGCGGGCACGGCGAAAAGGACGCCTTTGCCGGCCCTTGTATCAGCGCGGCGCGTCCGCGAACGCGGCAAGGATTCGCGCCCATGAACGAATGCCCTTGTGAAAGCTTTGCAGGTCGTATTTCTCGTTCGGCGAATGGATGTTGTCATCGTCCAGGCCGAAGCCGACCAGCACGGTATCGAGACCGAGCGTGCGCTTGAAATCCGCCACGATCGGTATCGAGGCTCCGGAACCGATCAGCAATGCTTCCTTGCCCCATTCGTCGGTTAGCGCGCGTCTGGCCGCGGCGAGCGGCTTCATGCTCCAGTCAAGCGCGATTGCCGGCGCGCTGGAATGGTCGGTAAATTCCACCCGGCAATCCCCGGGCAGCCGCGCGATGACGTAGTCGCGAAACGCCTTGCGGATCCTTTCCGGCTGTTGCCCCTGCACCAACCGGAACGATACCTTGGCGGAAGCCTCCGCCGGGATCACCGTCTTCGAGCCCTCGCCAGTATAGCCTCCGATGATGCCATTGATGTCGCAGGTCGGGCGCGAGGAGACCTGTTCGATCAGCAAGCGGTCTTTTTCGCCGGCGGGGATCGAGAGTCCGATCGGTCCGAGAAAGGATTCCGCCGTCAGGTTGAGCTTGGCCCACTGCGCGAGAATATCCGCAGGCAGGTCCTTCACCCCGTCATAGAAGCCGGGGATCGTGATGTGGCCGTCGTCGTCGTGCAGGCCGCCGAGAATCCGGGTCAGTACCCGGATCGGGTTCTGCGCGCCACCGCCGAAGATGCCCGAATGCAGATCGCGATTGGCGGCCTTGATCCGCACCTCGTCATAGAGCAGTCCGCGCAGCGACGTGGTGATCGCCGGTGTGGTGGAGTCCCACATACCGGTGTCGCAGACCAGCGCGAAATCGGCCTTGAGGTCATCCTTGCTGGCTTCCAGAAACGGAACGAAATTTTTCGATCCGATTTCCTCTTCGCCCTCGATCACGATGGTGACGTCGACCGGAAGCGAACCGGTGACGGATTGCCAGGCCCGGCAGGCCTCGACGAAGGTCATCAACTGGCCCTTGTCGTCCTGGGCTCCGCGCGCGACGATGATTTTTCGTCCGTCGGCATGGCTGGTGACCGCAGGCTCGAAGGGCGGACGATGCCAAAGATTGAGCGGATCGACCGGCTGCACGTCGTAGTGGCCGTAGAACAGCACGTGCGGCCGGCTGGGGTCTTTGCCGCCGCCATTGGTCTTGGCGAGGATGGCGGGGTGACCGGCGGTTGGCCTGACCTCGGCAGCGAAGCCGAGCGTCGCAATATCCCTGGCAAGATGATCGGCGGCCGCCTTGCAATCACCGGCAAAAGCCGGATCGGCCGAGATCGACTTGATCCGCAGCAGCGCGAACAGCCGGTCGAGGCTGTTGTCGAAATCGGCATCGACGCGATCAAGGACCTGCTGAAGTTGCGACATCTCGGACATTTCGAACTTCCCTTGGCTGGCGGGGGGTGGACTTCATATCAGGACTTCATATCAGGTTGTAACCCGGCGGCCGCCGCAGGCAAGGCGCCAGCCGAACCCGGCGAAAGCGGATGCAGGATGTGCCAGACCAGTCCTCCGGCGATGACGGCGGCGGCGGCTAGATTGTTGCCGAGGGCCTGCAGCTCATTCGGAAAAACCGGTAGCGACAAGCTCAACAGGCATCCCGCAATCCCGAGCACGGCCCAACTGCCCGCCCGCACCGCGGGGCGCGGGTCATAGGCTGCCCGGTGAATCAGAATGGTCATCGGGAAAAACAGCCACATGAAATAGTACTGTCGGGCGAGCGGCGACGCCACCGTCATCAGACAGAACAGAATGCCGAGTTCCTCGGCATTCGACCGTGCCGTCATTCGCGAGCGGGCCGGCATCACCGCGATGTACCCCAGCCCGATCGCCAGCGTAACGGCGAGCACCACCCAATTTGCCGTCCCAAAATCGAGGTCGAGCAGATTCATGTATCGCGGCGGCTTGGCCGGATTATCCTGGTTGTAATTGACCGGGCGCGTCAGCCGATGGGTCACCGCGATGATGGATTGATTGACCCACGACCAGTTCTGTTCGGCACGCTGGCCGAAACCCTGTTGCGAGCTCGATCCAACCATTGCCTGGAACCAGGTTTTCAACTCGGAAATGTTGTGCTGGTAACCGCGCACGGGAGCCGGAACCACGAAGAGAAAAATTCCGACGAAGACGACCATGCTCGCTGCGGCCGCCCAGTGCCTGCGCCACAGCAGATAGGGCAGTACGGCAAAGGGAAAAACCTTGATTGCCGTCGCCAGCCCAAACATGCCTCCCGCCATCCACGGCCGCGCATGCTGCAATGACCAGAACCCGTACAACATCATCGCCAGCAGCATGAGATTGGGTTGCCCGAGATCAAACATGTCGAAGACGAACGATATCGTGACGAACCCCGGCAGCGCCGCCAGCCATGCGCCGGGTATCCTTCCCGAGCCGGTCATCGCGTTGGAGAATTGAGCCGTCGTCCACCACGCAACGACGTTGAGGAACGACAGGCATATATAGAGAGGTATCTTGCCGAAATAGCTCGGTATCGCCAGCAAAACCGCGGGCAGCGGCGGATAGATGAATTCGAAATAGGCCTTGATGTCGCTGGGGTAGAGGTCCCGTCCGTGCAGGACCTGCTGGCCGGCCCAGAACCACAGCGGATAGTCCTTGGTCTTTCCGTGCCCCCAGATTTCCGGAACCAGAACATCAGCGGTCAACGCGACACAGGCGACAATAAAAACAACGTCAAGCGGTCGCCGCAAGGATGGCCATCTGAGCACGAATATTTCCCGCTATGAACAGGGCAGCGATATCTGCCGTTGCATTGCGTTATCAGAAAGGAAAGACACTGCAAACCTGGCCCGCAGCGGGATCGCTGACCGGCCCGCGGACCGGCAATGACGCCGGCGCAGGCGCCCGGCGACGATAGCCCTCGCCAACTGGACTTACAGGGCAATTTCTGCCACCCATGACCGTCTTTTTTTCCGGTGATCGCGGGTTTTTGCCGGCATAACACGCCGATCTCACATGCTTTTTTACGAACCTCTGTTTCTCACCGTCTTTCCGGCGGTCTATGCCGTCTATTTGCTGGCAACCGCCGCGCCCGCGAAAAAATGGGTGCTGCTGATTGCCAGCACGCTATTCTATCTCTGGGGCGAACCGGTATTCGTGCTGGTGCTGTTCGGCTCAACCGCCATCGACTACGCGCTGTCGTTCGCTCTCGGCCAGGCAACCCCTGCATCCAGGCGGCGGCTGGCGCTCACCGCGGGCATCGCCGGCAATCTCGCGGTTCTGGTGGTCTACAAATACGCCGACTTTCTGGCCGGCAATTTCAATGTCGTGTTGGCGCCGCTCGGAGCCGGCCAGATTCCGCTGTTGCACCTGGCGCTGCCGATCGGCGTGTCGTTCGTGGTGTTCGAAAAGATCACCTATCTGGTGGACACCTATCGCGGCACCTCCCGCCCCGCCGCGTCGTTCTCCGACTACTGCCTGTTCGTGCTGTTCTTTCCCAAATTGCTGGCTGGGCCGATCCTCAAATATCACGAGATGAAGGATCAGATCGCTTCGCCGCCGGCAATCCAGTGGAGCGATTTTGCAACCGGATTTCTGCGCTTTGCGCGCGGAATGGGCCGCAAGCTGCTGATCGCCGATCCGCTCGGCGCTTTCGTAAACCAGACATTCGCGGCCAACTCCGCCGGCCTCGGCGCCGGCCAAGCCTGGCTCGCGCTCGGCAGTTTCACGCTGCAGATCTATTTCGATTTTGCCGGTTATTCCGATATGGCGATCGGGCTGGCTCGTCTGCTCGGATTTCGCCTCAAGGAAAATTTCAACGCGCCCTACATCGCGCAGTCGATGACGGAGTTCTGGCGGCGCTGGCACATTTCGCTTACCACATGGATCCGCGACTACCTCTATATGCCGCTCGGCGGCAACCGATGCGGCGATGCCCGCACCTATGTCAATCTGTGGATCTGCTTCCTCGCCTCCGGGCTCTGGCACGGCGCAAGCTGGAATTTCGTGTTGTGGGGCGCTTACAACGGCCTGTTCCTCACGCTCGACCGCCTGTTCCTGCGCGAGGCGCTGGCGCGCTGCGGCGCGGTGGTCGCAACCACCGTCACGCTGTTCGCCGTCATGATCGGATGGGCCATTTTCCGGTCGGATTCGCTGGCCCAGGTCCAGCAGTTCACGGCGGCGCTATTCGGCCTGTCGCACGCCACAGCGACCGCGGAAATTCCGGCGGAAGTGCCGTTCACGCTGTTGCTCGGCGCGCTCATTTCGCTGCTGCCGGCGACACCGCTTTATTCGCCTCTGATCCGGGCGTATCAGCGACAAAACTGGTTGCGCGCCGTTACCGTCGCGGCACTGCTGGTGGTCTATGTGCTGGCGATCGCGCGGGCGGTGACGGTGCCGTTCCAGCCCTTCATCTATTTCAGGTTCTGACCCGATGCGCCGGCCTTCGTTCTCCCATCCCATGGTTCGCGCGGCATTCTGTGTCTTCCTGCTCGCACTGCCGCTCTGCAGCGCTTGGAATCTGGCAATCGCGCCGAACCATCCCGCGCTGGCCATCAAGATCGGACCGAAACTCGGCGGCGTGACGCGCGCCGCCGCCGTGATCCTGTCGTGGTCTTCGTTGCGGGATGGCAGCTTTCAGAAGGCGGTCGCCAGCCGTGTCACCGACGCGATGCCGGTCCGTCCGCTGCTGATTCGCATCAACAACGAGATTCGCTTCAGCCTGTTCGGCGAGTTGACCGCACCCCAGGTGGTTCGGGGCGCCAACGGCCAGTTGATCGAGCGATCCTATCTGGAGGAATATTGCGCCCGCACTGAAGCTCAGCCGGCGGCCTTCGCCGCTGACATAATTCCAAAGCTTTTGGACATTCAAAACTATTATCGGTCCCATGGCGGCATTTTTCTCTATCTGGTCACACCGTCAAAAGCGGCGGATCTGCCGGAATACTTCGTCGATCGCGTGCCCTGTCCGAGCACGCCGGCGGCGCGCGCCCAGTTCGTTCCGAACTACGTAAACCTGCTGAGGCAGGCCGGCATCGATGTCGTCGACACGGCAAGCCTGATCCACTCGCTCAAGGGACGCTACGAGGTCGAGTTGTTTCCGCAAGGCGGCGTGCATTGGAACGATATCGGCGGCGCACGGGCCGTAACCGCCATCGTCGAGGACATCAACCGGCAGGCCGGCCACCAGATCGTCCCGCCGTTCACCTTCACCTACACCCTGTCGGGCGTGACCAGTGGCGTCGATCGCGACCTCGCCGATTTGCTCAACGTGTTGTTTCCGCCGCTGGCCTATCTGACGCCAAAGGTGAAATTCCAGCCGTCGGCGCAATGCGCCGACGCTCCGGCGCGGTTGATCGACGCGGCGATCGTGGGCAGCAGCTTCAGTCACCTTCCCGGGCAGATTCTGCTCGAGGACAATTGCCTCTCCGGGCTGAACGTCTATTATTACATGCGGCTTGGCCGTTTCGGCGGACCGCCCTACCACGAATTGCAAAGAAATCTGACCGATGCCGATCTGCTGCGGCTGCGCGACGCCAAGATCATGATCGTCGAGGAAAACGAGTCCTTCGTGGCGCGGACCGGCTATGTCAACGAACTGCGCAAGATCGTGACGACGCCCTGACGCGCGGGGGGACCGAAGCAGGCGGGCCAGCCGGCTAACGCCGCAGCAGCCCGCCGAGCGCGCCGCGCACCAGCGCCCGGCCGACCGACCCCCCGATCGAGCCACCCAGCGATTTGCCGAGATCGGCAGCGACGCCGCCGACCACCTCGTTGGCAACCGATCGTGTGACGTTTCGCGCAATCACCTGGCCGGTCGACATCTTGCCGCGCGATACGTTGGTGCCGAAAATCGTCCCGACCATCGCGCCGATCGCGCCGATAACTCCCCCGCCGCCGGCTGCCGCGGTCCCGGCCACGCGCTTCTGCAGAACCTCATAGGCGGATTCGGAATCAATGGTGGTATCGTATTTGCCCTTCACCGGGCTGTTGTCCATGATCGCCTTGCGCTCCTCGGATGTGATCGGTCCGATCCGCGCCGAGGGCGGCCGGATCATGACGCGCTCGACCATGGCCGGCGTAGCATCGCCTTCCAGAAACGACACCAGCGCTTCGCCCTTGCCCAGTTCCATGATCACCTGTGCGGTATCGAGCTTCGGATTGGGCCGGAAGGTCTGCGCCGCGGCGGCGACCGCCTTCTGGTCGCGCGGCGTGAAGGCCCTGAGCGCGTGCTGCACGCGATTGCCCAATTGCCCGAGCACCTTGTCCGGCACGTCGACCGGGTTCTGGGTCACGAAATAAACCCCGACGCCCTTCGAGCGTATCAGCCGCACCACCTGCTCGACCTTGTCCATCAGGGCCTTTGGCGCATCGTTGAACAACAGATGCGCCTCGTCGAAGAAGAACACCAGCTTCGGCTTCGGCGGATCCCCGACCTCCGGCAATTCTTCAAACAGCTCGGACAGCATCCACAGCAGGAAGGTCGCGTAAAGCTGCGGGCTCTGCATCAGCCGGTCTGCCACCAGGATATTGACGATGCCGCGGCCATCGCTGTCGGTGCGCATCAAATCCTTCAGCGCCAGTGCCGGTTCGCCGAAAAACTTCGCACCGCCCTGATTTTCCAGCACCAGAAGCTGACGTTGGATGGTTCCCACGGTTTGTTTCGAGACGTTGCCGTAGAGCGTGGTCAGATCGGCGGCGTGGTCTGCAATATAAGACAACATCGCCCGCAAGTCCTTCATGTCCAGCAGCAGCAACCCCTGCTCGTCGGCGACCTTGAACGCGATGTTCAGCACGCCTTCCTGGACGTCGTTCAGATCCATCATGCGGGACAGCAGCAGCGGACCCATTTCCGAGACGGTGGCGCGCACCGGATGACCCTGCTCGCCGAAAACGTCCCAGAAAATCGTCGAAAACCGGTCGGGCTGGAAGCTGAGCCCGATATCGCCGGCCCGTTTGACGATAAAATCCTTGGCCTCGCCGAGTTCCGAGATGCCGGAGAGGTCGCCCTTGATGTCGGCCGCAAACACCGGAACCCCGGCCCGCGCAAATCCCTCGGCCATCACCTGCAGCGAAACGGTTTTTCCGGTTCCGGTGGCCCCGGTGACAAGACCGTGGCGGTTTGCGAGCCCGAGCGTCAGCCAGGCCGGCTGTTCACCCTTTCCAATGAAAATTTTCTCGTCGCTGTCGACCGTCTTGGTATCGGACGTCGTCATGGTATCGCCTCTTCGCGCGCATCGGGAGTTCTGGTCAACAGATGCCGCCAGCATACTGCATCTTGCAAACCGATTGAAACCGATCGACGGACGTGGCGCCTCACATGATCCCGCAGGGCATGCGTCCGATCGTGTTCTGCGGTTGCGACGGAGAAACGGAGGGCCGGTATGCCAATATGAGGTGAATTGTGCGTCCACTCTTGCATTGCGGCAACACTCGCCGCGCGATCGAGGCTGAATCGCACTTTCGAATGCGCTGATCGCTTGTATTTCGGATCGCAGAAGATCAAGATAAATTCACAATCAAGGACCCGGC
>Ga0182030_10008076_pt1 | contig 21851 bp, 23 predicted proteins | sample 812S3MmetaG_FD_121299 | JGI IMG/M metagenome (GOLD analysis project Ga0182030, IMG submission 121299) | Permafrost microbial communities from Stordalen Mire, Sweden - 812S3M metaG (Illumina Assembly) | ecosystem: Environmental > Terrestrial > Soil > Wetlands > Permafrost | place: Sweden... | reverse complement strand
CCTCCGTGCCGGGTGTCGCGCGCCCCTGCAGCCGGCTGTACACGCTCTCGGGATCGGCAAGCTGGCGCATAAGCCACTGCTCGAACCGATCAAAGCGCCGGGCCCCCTTTTCGGTCACGATCTTGCGTTCCTCCTCGGTCACCGGCTCCGGCAGGAAGCTCAAGTCGAGCTCGATCTGATATCGGAGCATCGCCACCAAGAGCTTGGTATTCCAATCCACCGACTCAACGCCCCGGCTGAAGCGATTCAATTGGCGCGCGAGCATTGCATCGCGTTGGTCCTGCGCGCCCGGACTTAAATAGGCCCCGAGCGCCGCCTCATAGATCGCCCGGATAGGCACACGACGGGCGGCAGCCAGATCGCGAGCGGCCCGCGTTAGGTTTTCAGGGAGCACGATATGAACGCCCTGCCGGCGGCCCGCGCGAGATGACTTCTGAATTGGGGGACGATTGCTTTGCATGAGTTGCCTTCGAGTCGTGACCACTACAGGGGAATGCGGAGCCGCTTCCCGTGACGGCTCCGCTCCAGCCGATCCCGCTCATCGAGCGCGAGCGCTCGCCTCTGTGTCTCCTCTTCGCCTTGAAGCTCCTTCTCCAACGGAGGGCCGTCATCCGCCTCTTCCGGCACAGCCGCAACGCCCCTCTCCTCCAGGGGAATCGCGATTTCAGAGGTCCGCGGGTCGGCCGCCGGCGGCGGCGCATGAACCCCGGCCATGCTTGGCGTCTGTGTCGGGGTCCGCGGGCTCGTCCACGCATTCGGGTGTGGCCGAGGCCTGAACGGATAGGGGCCCTGAGGCTTGAGCTTGAGCGCCGGCAACGCCGATCGTGCGGCCAGTAGCGAATCCTCGTAGTGCTTCAGGCGCTTGGCCTTGAACGGCGGAAACCCCGCGACCAACACGATGGCATCAGTCGCGGGGATCTTGCAGACCTCCGCGGCATCCAGCAGGGGTCTTGCGCTCTCTTGGTCTGCCACCATGACGTGCCCCAACCACGGGGCGAGTCGGTGGCCGGTGTAGGTGGTTTGCTGGTGGACCTCGGTCTTCGGCCCCAAGGCATCGGATATCCATTGCGCTGTATCGGGGTCCTGCGGGGTATAGACGCATCGAACCCGGCAGGACTCGATGATGGTATTGCCTTTGCCGTAAGAGTCCGGCGCATCCAGCTGCCCCTTGCTCTGCATGATGAGCATCACCTTGATGTTGTAGCCGGCGACGTACGACAAGGCATCTGAGAAGAAGGGCATCCGCGAGAGGCGGGGGAATTCGTCGATCAGCATGAGGAGGCGGTGTTTATTCTCCTTCGGATTCAAGACCTCGACGAGTCGCTGCGTGATCAGCGTCATCATGAGTCGGATCAGCGGCTTCAATCGCAATCGATCGGAATCCGGCACCACAAGATACAAGCTCATGGGATGATCGCCTTGCATCAGATCCAAGATTCGAAAGTCGCTCGACGAGGTATTGCGTGCGACGATGGGATCGGAGTAAAGGCCCAAAAAGGAGAGCGCGGTGCTTAAGATGCCGCTGCGCTCCTCCTCGCTCTTGTTGAGCATCGCCTGTGCGGCTGAGGCGATCCGCTCGTGCGCGATACCCTGATCGTGCGGAGTTCCCTTCATGATTTTCAGGGTGTGCTCGAAGGAGCGCTTGGGATTCGTCAAGAATTTGCTCACCCCGTAGAGTGATTTGTCCGCCTCGACGTGCAGGACGTGCAAGATGGCGCCCAGGAAGAACTGATCCGCGGTCCGGTCCCAGTGCGACTCCTTACCCTTGCCGTGCGGGTCGACCAAGAGATCGGCGATGTTTTGCACGTCGCGGATCTGATTTTCATCACGCCTCACCTCGAGGAGCGGGTTGAAATGCGCGGAGCACTCCGGGTCCGTGGGATTGAAATACATGACGTTTGAGAAGCGCGAGCGCCAGGCCGAGGTTCTCGCCCAATTCTCGCCCTTCATGTCGTGCACGAGCACGCTTCCGGACCACGTCAGGAGCGTCGGAATCACCTGCCCGACGCCCTTACCGGACCGGGTGGGCGCAATGCACGCCACGTGTTCGGGGCCGTTGTCGCGAAGGTAGCGGCCGCTGGTAGTGGCCCCGACGATGACGCCCTCCTCGCCCAAAAGCCCCGCGGCCTCGTATTCCTCTTCGGTCGCCCAGCGCGCCGAGCCATGGGTGGTCGCCACCCGCGCCTTTCTTGCCCGCCACACCGCATACCCCACGAGCACGACGACGCCGATCAGGGGTCCCGCGACGCAGATGTAAAAGGCCGTCCGAAAGATGGCTTCGGCATAAGTGGAGTACGAGTACTCCCATTCAAAGATGGCCCACGGCGGATACAGCTTGATCCGCCCATACGAAAGTATTTCCGGGCCCAATTGGGGCTGATACGCGAGCTTCTCCGCGGTCCATTGCGTCGCCATCCAGAACGACAGGAGCGTCACGGAGGCGAACAGGCAGAGCGGCACCAAACTGAAGGCTCCGGTACGCCGGGGTGCCTGAACATTCGGATGATGACGCATCAGCTACCTCTTGAGGGCCCGCCCGAGAGTGAGCTCTCGATAGCGAAGCGCCAGTTGAAACGTCATGGGTTGGGCGGGATTGAAAGGCCGAGAACGATTCACGGAGAGTTCGACGGACCGATCCATGGATCGACCCAATCCGCCCGCCGCGGGCACGAGGGTAAAGCTTGATTCGGATGCGAGGATGACGTGCGGGCCGCTCGGCAAGGGCTCGACCGCCACGACGCGGCCCTTGATGCGTTGCCCCTCTTGGAGGCGCTCGAGTTCTCCATACTGCGTCCTCAATCGAAGCGCGGCGTCGGCGAGCTCACGCTCGTAAAGATCGTCCAAGAATCGAGGTTTCAGCCGCACCACTCCATCGATTTCTTGCGCAAGGCCTAGGGTCTTTAAGTGTTCCGCCCGCCCCTTGAAGGCGGCTGCGAGCTCTCGCTCAAAGCGGCTCGCACCCACCCGCACCGCTTCCTGTCCACTCGCTCCGGCCGCGAGCTCCCGGTCGAGCCAGGTGATTCCGTTTTCCTTCACTTGTTCGTCGAGATCTCGAGCAGAAAGCCGCTCGACTTTGATCACCCGGCCGCTGTCCCGGGCCACCGCCGGCCTTGCCGCAGACTCTCTCTCGAAGTTCTCCGGGATGCGAAATCGGTCCCCCTCGAGCGTTTGGATCAGGCCTCGGCTCGCGAGTGATTTCGCACGCTCCAGGTGCGCGGCGACGTACTCGGAGGCGCTGACGCCTGTGGGCAGTCGGGCGCGCTGATCGACCTCCTGCATGTGCCGATCCGGGTCGTAAATCCCCTCGTTTTGCATCGCGATGCGCGCAATGTTTCGGTCAGCGGCGCGGCCCCTGCGCTTGAGCGCGGGATAGATTCGGACAATCGAATTAACACGCGCCTCCTCACCCGTGATCTCCGAGTGCTCACTCAAGGGGACGTAATACGCGCGCCCATCCCGGGCCTCGACCAAGAGGTATTCTGGGTCGGAGAGCTCATCGACGTGCCCCCGGCCATACACCCGTCCGACGAGGGGCTCCGGCGGCGGCCGGTTCTTCTCGAAGATCACCGCCGAGATGGAGGGATCCGCGCCCCGCATCCGTGCGTGCATCAACTTGATGATGTCGCCGCGGATACTTAACGCGCGCAACCGCTCAACCAAGTCGATGTCCGGACGCCAGATACCCGGCTCGATCTCTTGCGCGAGCCCCAGGCTCTCCAAGTGCTGCAAGCGCGTCAACGTGTGGACCCTCTGGCGCTCGTGCGCGAGTGATCCGTTGGGTGATCTCAAGGGGGTGACAAACCCGTGCGGATGTCGAGCGGATGCCTGGGCTAAACCTAAGTCGATCCCGGTCACCCGGTCGGCCGTCAAATCGCGCTTGAAAGCACGTTCCATCTCCTCCGGAAGGCGTGGACCCAGGTGCTGGGTCGCAAGCTCCATGGCCTGGAGGCGCATCCCGTGCGAGATGTACTCGCGGCTGATGACAAGGTCCCCGCCGCGGGCATCTTTGCCCCGGACCAAGACGTGCAAGTGCGGGTTGTCGGTGTCGTAGTGGGCCACCCCCAGCCATTGAAGTTTCGTGCCCAAATCGCTCTCCATACGGGTCAGGAACTCGCGCGCGTAATATTTCAAATCGAGCGCCGATCCCGCCTCCGGCGAGACGATAAATCGGAAGTGATGTCGATCCTCCGTCATGCGATCGCGAAAGGCGCGAATGTCCTCGCGCGAGAGGTCCCCATCCGAATCAAAGAGGACTCCCCGACCGCGATCCTCGGCGACCCCGCCGCGACCCAAGTAGCCCAAGTGGTTTTGCAAGGCGCCGCTCGCGCCCCGGACGCCCGAATAGCGGGAGTGCCGGACGACCCGGGACTTGACCGTGACCCGTTGCGGCGCCGATCGCACGCGAATATGCGCGGCCGCCGACGCTCCGCGGCCATAGGGACTCACGCGTCCACGGCGGGACCCGCCAGCGCCGGACGCGTGCTTTCGAACCAGTGATTTGATTCGCCCGATGAAGTTCTTCGCTTTCGTCGATCGCGAGAGTCCCACCGACCCCATCCGCACTCGAAACGTCGGGGAATCCATCAAGGTCAACGCGGGTGCATCGCGGCGGGATGGCGTGCCCTCGCCTACCCTCCCTGCTGCAGGCTTTTCAGACACTTGCGATACCCACTACAGAAAAAATGACGCGCAAACAATGAGATGGGCGATCTCGTGGATACCGGGGTGTGTCGGTATCCAGCCAACGTGCGAGTCCCAGCAAGGACTTAGCTTCGATCACTACAGTCCCTTTTATCTCGCCCTCTCCTCCTCTTCGCTCAAACGTCCCCTCCTCCTTTGCAAATTCCCTTCCTCCGACCCTCTCTCGTGGTGCGAAGCCTCGTGCCGCAGGCCACGTGCGCCGGCGGGCCCTCCGCCGGCCGCGAGGCAGATGCCGTCTCGGCATCCGCCTCGCGCTTCGGCACCGCGTGGCCGCGACGAACGGTGATCCGTTGACAGAGTTTTCCGAGACGCTTTCGAGAGGGAACTTCATCGGGAGGTGGGACCTCGTAATCGATGGGCGGGGCGGCCTTCAATGACTTTGCGGGCGTAGTTGAGGGCGACCGTGTCGCTCCCGCTGTTGTAGGCACTCAAGGCGCGATAGAGCGCCTCTTGGGAGCTCCCGGAACGCGCAAGCGCGTGTGCATAATTGGCGCTCAAGATGGTGCTCCCCAAGCGAATATTGGTGCAGGGATCGAACGCCCGCTCGAGCATAAATTGCGTCGGTCGAAGCCAGGCGTCGTAATTGATTTGCATGAGCCCGACATCGATCCGATGCCCCGCACGGATCAACACCGACGCGGTGATCGCCGCCTCGCGGGCGCTTCCCGCCCGGTAGGTCACCCGGGCGCTGTTGTCGTGAATGGCGTAAGGATTCCCGCCACTCTCGACCGAGATCACCCGTAACGTCGTCGCCGGATCCACCATCGGCGCACACACCAAGGCGAGCGTCAGAAGGTCCATACGGGACGTGCCTCCCCGAGCAATTCCGCGAGCGGCACCGGCCCGAAATAGCGCCCATCGAAGCTATTCGCGAGGTGCTTGCTCGCCGCGAAAAAGCTCCCCGGCGGGACTTCAAAACACCCCCGAAGTTTCGGCAACGGCCGCCCCACACTGTCGCGCTCGAACACGGGCCCAACGTACCGACCGTTGACCTCCAGGCGATCCGGGAACACACACACCTCGTCCCCGGCCAGGCCCAAGAGTTCTTTGAGCATCGGAATGCCGTCCTTCAACCAGTGCCGTCCGTAAACGATTGCCCGCGCGCTCGGAGGGACCGGAAAGACCACGTACATGCCGCGCCGAAAGGCGCTCTCTGAATGCGAAATTAATCGGTAGAAACCGACGGGTTCCGAGGGCGTTTCGTTGATCAAAATCCGCGGCCCGAAAGCCTGCCAGGAGAGCACCGAGATCGAGACCAATAGCGCCGCCCATCCCATCACGTAAAAGGGCACGGTCGTGTGGATCTTGAGCGCCCTCAAAGGACACCACTTAAGCGATGCGCGGGGATCCGATCGGCGCGCGATCCCTGCAACCGAAAGTGCGCCGCTTCGAACGTTTCCCGGGGGCACTGGTGCACGTCGATCCCGCCCTCTTCCAATGCCCGAAGCCACGCAAGAAAAAGCCTCGATTGTGCAGCGCCCTGCGTGCTCAACAAGATGCGCGCCGCGGGTGTCACTAACGGCACGCCATCGCCCTCCTCCTGGGGACCAATTGCTTCGCAGACGAAGCAGCGCCACTGCACGGTTCCGTACGCATTACGGACCCAGAGATCGAGCGCAAATCTCGACCCCGGGAGGAATAGCCACGTTTGCCGCGTGACCCCGCCGCGACGCGCGTGGGTGTGGGTGCGAACCGGCGTCCCAAAGAGCACTCGAAAGTTCTTCTCACCCTCGACGTAGAGCGTGCGCACCGTCGTCAGATATTGGATCCCCGACGCCTGCGCGAGCGCCGCATTTGCCGGCGCCGCTCCGTGATGTTGTCTTTTCCCGGTCATCGCTTTTTTCTCGTCTTCATCAAACCCTTGGGCTTTCTCGCCGGACGAGCCTCGTGGGCGGTCGCGCTTCGCGCCGTCCACAGGTCGGCCGGACACTAGAGGAGGAGCTATAGGTTCTTAACTATAGGAATGCGTGACAAAGTGACCGTGGGTTTTCGGGGCATTCCGGGACAAAGTGACCGTGCTCGGCGTGACAAACTGATCGTGGATAAATTCCGTTGTCCACAGGGTTTTCCCGGCCGCGACCGTGACAAACCGACCGTGGTCAGTGCCGTGCGCGGGGCCGGGCCGGTGTTCAAGGCGAGTGGTCCTGGGGCGGGACAAAGTGACCGTTCATATCTCATTGAAATGTCATCCTTTCTGCGTGAGTGCTTGCGAATCTTGAGGTCGCACGACGAAGAGCCGTTTCGCCACCGGCGGGCGGCTCTGTTTGAGCTCCATGCCGCTTGCCGAGAGCTCGACTTGGGCGTCGGGGTAGACCACCTTCACTTGCGCAAGCGTCCGTTTGAAGACGCGCCGAAACGCACGGAGCTCGCCGTACCCGCCGCCAAATTGCTCAGCCAAGGACAGCCAAGACACCGACGGGGATTTCCCGGGCTCGATCCGGTGCAAGCGCTGTGCAAGCCAGGCGTAGATGTCGAGCGCCATGGCGTTGTGCGAGAGCCGCGCGACCGCGGTCTCGTTCAAGGGGATCGCATGATGGGTCAAACTCTCGAAGTACTCTTGGCTGAATCGCACGTGGGTCGGCCAGAGAAGGCGCTTCGCGGGCGCCTCCGGTGTCCAGAGCGTGAGCCCATTTAGGATCCGACCACTCACCGTCGTGGAGCGCTCGGCATCGCTTCGCCCGAGCCTAAAATCCGAGGCGGCGAGGCGCGTCAATTGCTCCCGCACCGCCTGGATATTTCGACCCGTCGCATCGAGTCCCAAGGTGCGCCGGATGAAGCCCGTCAAGGTGTCCTCGAGGGGGATTTCCCGGCTCCCTAAACGAAGCGCCTCGGCGTGCAGGTGATAGAGCACGAGCCGGGGCTTCGGACCATACGGCAGACCCACATCGATGAAGTTTTGGATGCGCGCATCGAACACTCTTCCTGCCTCGATTTCGAGGGTCAAGAAGCCGTTCCGTCGGGTCCAGCGCCGACAGGCATCGCCGGGGTTTCGATAAGGAAGGCTCGTGTGACAGAGCACGGAATGCTGGTAAATAATCGCGCTGTCCGCATCGCACTCCGGCGCCGACAACAGCCTTTTTTGGAGCGGGCTCAAGGAACGAATCAGTCGCGGGAAACTTGCCGCAATCGGTTTTAAGGGGCTGCCGCCTTGGTCGAATTCCGATGCCACGCGCCTGTTCCCTAGGGGTCTTAAAAAGTGCGGCGTATCAACGGCCAAGAAGTGCGGGGCCACGCATGGCCATCGTGATCAAGAGCGCCACGTCGAAGTAAAGATCCGCGATCTTCCAGAGGGAGGCGTTACGCTCCCATTCCGCCGCCGCGCCGGTGCCAAGCCCCGCGAGGAGTATCAGGACGAAAATCCCGGTGACCAGGAAGCGCAGCTTCCGGGCGCCCTGCCCTTCCATATGGGTCCACCCTTCGTCAATATAATTGCCACATATTCGGCAACTATTTTGTAACGCTTTTCCGTCCAATACGCAAGAACCGCAGTTCGGGCCGTGCAAAGGGCCCGCGGCCGATCGCTAGAATCGCGAGCGGCGGATGCGTAGCCGCCTGGCTGCTCCTGGAATACAATTCCTGGCGCGCAATTTGTCGGCTGCCCGCACGCGCGGGGCGCGCACCGAACACTTGGGATCCGTCAGGACTGCTTTAAGGGCAGATCTCGGGCCCCGCTTGGCACAGAGATGAAAGGCGTCATGAGCACTCCGGCTGATATTTCCATCCCCCTCGGTCTTTCGGACGGGGAGGCTCAGGCGCTCGCGCAGTTTGTGAAGCGGGTGACGTGGAGTGCGATGCGCGAGTGCGCTGTCGATGACGAGGAGTGCTATCAGACCCGCGCGGCGATTGACCGACTACGCCGCGCCCTCGCGCAAGCCGGTTACGCTCCGCGATGAACGCCGCCGAAATGGGTTGAAGCTACTGCCAGGGTCGCCCCCCTGTGGGAGCGGCAAGAATGAGGCCGCCCGTCGTCCATGGAATCCACGAGTCGAATTACGCTCACTCACCTCGCTTGCGCGATTCGCAAGGTTCGCTCCATGGACCTCAAGGAAAAGGAGGCGCTCGCGGATGAGATTCACCGGGAGCAACCGAATTTGCTGGCCTCGGTGTTGGCTCAAGCTACCCTCGGCGCCGATCCCCTGGATGTCGAATGGCTCCTCGGCATACTCCTCGTCAGCTATCAATCGATGAAGGAGTCCGGGTGGCGATGGCCTGTCATCACGGAAGAGGACCAGGAGCGAGAGCTCAAGCGCTGGATCGGCGCGGTGAATTTTTCAGAGTACGAGTCGGGCCCCACCCGGGCCCGAGCACACGATCAATACGTGAGTCAGCATCCGGAACAGCCGCTCCTGGCTTTTGTCCTTCATGAGACGAAACAGCGCCTGCCGGAACTCGCCCCGCGCAAGTCGGATCCGGAGTTGGAAAAGTTTCTGACGATGGCGACCGTGAACCTCGTGAACTGCATCGCCTTCACGGCGGCTGCCGCCCGCGCCCCGGCGCCGCAAGACCCATAGAGTGAACGCGTAAACCGTCGGCGGATTTGAAGCCTCGCGCGTCCGGTTGGCTTCGTGTCAAAGATCTGCGCGGGCGGGGAAACTTCGCTCAATCCATCGATTGGAAAATTCGGCTTGGGAGTTTCCGTGGTCGTCTCCCGGCAGCCCGCTGTCCCAGCGGCACCCGACTTCGAGAGCAAGCTCTTGGGCAACCGCTCATGCACCTCCATCCGCCGAAGCGCTTCGCGCACGACATCGCCCGCGCCGTGGTAACGACCCGAACTGATCTTCCGCCGCACCAATTCCTCGAGCTCTGGAGTCAGCGAGACGCTAATGTTCACCGGGACGCCTTTCTGTGAGTCTTGCAGGAACCGGATCGGAGCTTTCGAATGCGCCACACAGTCCGCCCATCGTTCGCCCGTGCGAGTGATGATTCGGGACCGATCGGGCTCGTGCGTCTCACTCCGCCGCCAGGGTTCTTGCCGCCTGGAGTTCGGCGGACAGGCGCAACACTTGCTCCTGCAAGTGGCGGATCTCTTGAGCGTACTTGGGCGCCGCGCGAAGCTGCTCGCGCAGCCGGTCCACCTCCATCCCCCAGCGGTCCTGGTGCGCGATCTCGCGATATTCAGCGCGTTCCGCGCGAGCGAGGTTTTCGGCCGCGGCCGCCTCGGCGGCGGCCAGCCGATCCTCGAGCTCGCCGCCACCCGCCGCCGCTTGGCGGTTGATGGGGAGGGCCCGCGTGCCGGCCTCCTCCCGCCAAATCTCAAATACTCGGGCCGTCTTTCCCACCGAGCCAAAACGGGCTCGCAGCTCCCGCCGAAGCGCGCGCCCGCTGAGTCGGCCCCCCTGCTTCAGGAGGTCACGACACGTCGAGCGGATTCGATCATCGGAAAGCCGGAGATGCATGGCCTTACTCTACCCGACATCGTTTTGAAGGGGAACGATCGCTCAAATGTACCCCTTGGAGGGCCGGTGGGTCGGGGCTGCCCCAAATTTCCGCCTGCAAAGGGCATCGCGAATAACCTATCCCATTGATTGTATTAATTTAAACTCCCTCAATGTTCCACGGAGATGTTCCACGGTTTCGGGGGGGTCTATTCCCGACTCTTGGTAACCCCATGGGCCGCAAGGCCCTGACGGCTTTATCTTTCATGTACATCTCCCTTCGGAATAAATCCTTATTCGTTATGCAGCGCTGCACTGCTCGCGCCCTGCGAGGGTGCGGGCCTGCCGGGGCCACCAATTGGGCGGCATCCGGTTAGGCTTCGACCAGGCGCCCTCGCGGATCTTTTTCAAGGCAATGTTGAGCGCGAGGCGGATGTCGAAGCGCCGAAGCGCCCCCTCCTCCACCGCCCAGATCACCTGGCGGAGGACCTCCTCGCGCCCCGGTGCGGGGACTGCTTCGAACACCAGTCGGCGCCCGCGGGCAAGATCGAGGGCTGAAAGCCGCCGGGGGCCGGAGATAGCCGCCGCGGCGGTCGGCTTGTGGGGGGCTGCGGCCGGCCGCGCGATCGCGAGTTGCGAGAGCTGGGCCAAGAGATAACCCCGATCCTCGGGAGTGAGCCGCGTGTCCGGGTCAAAATCCATGCCCGACAATCGATCGCGAGAGGCCGCATAGAACTTGGCGCTTTCGCTCACCGACGCCCTGCCCCAGAGCGCTCGCATTTGGTCGCGGCTGGGCCGATCGCCCGGGCGCGGCGCGTCGCCGCCGGCCTGGGCCTTGGGCCGCGCCGCCTCTGGAGTTTGCGGTGCCTGCGCAGGGACACGGTTACCGTCGGCAGCCGCTGTGAGCGTCTTGCCAGGCCGATTCGGGCTGCGGGAGAGCTCGCAAAGGAACTCGCGCGGCAACCTCACCTCCGTGATGGCGGTGGCCTGGCAGAAGGGATTTTGAGGGTCCTTGCCCGGATCCTCACGGCGGATGAGCCCCTTGGCCTTGAGCAGCTGATACGCGCGGGTGACGGTCGAGGGATCGATGCCGCACTCGCGGGCTACCATTCGGATCGGGATCTCCGAGCACCAGTCGGCGCTGCGCATTCCGGCCTGCCAATGAAGCCAGAAGACGCGTTCCGCGGACTGAGGTAACCCTTGTTGCCAGAGCCAGCGCTCGAGCGGTTTCGGATGCAAACTAAAGTACTTCTGAGCCACCAGGGCGGCCCGTGGATCGGTCAAATCGATAGCCATAACAATCCCCTCGCCTATTCAGACGATCTGCAAAAAACTTCGATTCGCGAAGGGAACCGCTTGACCGGAAGAGGTCAGCTCACTAACCTTGATTTACCAGGTCATGGTCAGTTTTGCGGCTTCACCCGTGAATCGGACCTTGAGTGAAAGGGCCCCGTCATAGGGGCCTTTTTATTGGGTCGCTGGCATGGCGCTCGCCTCCCCTGTTTTTTCGTGGCCCCCAAAACGCCGAAGGGCCGCAGAGCGGCCCTTCGAAGTGACAAATGCAGATGACGGATCCGGTGGCGGTCCAAGACTAGGACGCGTCCTAGTTTCGTTCAGCCTCGCGACTAGGACGCGTCCTAGTCGATGACTCGGCAAGCTCATTTCGCCGCTCTCCCGCGATCTTTTAACCAACGGTGAGCATAGGCTTTGAGGTCCTCATAGAGGGCGGGAAGCTCATCCTCCTTGATCTGTTTGGGGTTCAAGGTGAACCGCCCGCCTTTAAGCGCAATCGTGAACAACACCTTGTCATCCACCTTGACCGACTCCGACAGCTTGGAGCGATGTGGCTTGCCATCGCTCGTCGAAGGGATCGCGGTGAGCGCTCGATATACCGCTTCGGCGTCCGGCACGGGCTCGGCTTTGGCCAGCTTTAAGGCCCGCCCCAAGGTCAGCTTCAGCCTCTCGCGACAGGCTTTTGCAAGATCCTTGCTCCATCTCAACGAGATCGCCCGAGGGTCTCGAAATGCTGCGATGACCTCAGCCGGAAGCTCGGCAATGGCGATGTATTGCCCGACGGTTGTCTCATGCATGTGGGTCGCGGCACTGATCTCTCTTTGCGACTTATACAGACCCTGCCGAAGCCACTGCGCAAACATGCCACCGACCTCAAAGGCAGAAAGATCCTCGCGCTCCGCGTTCTCGCGATACATTTTGAGGACCAAGTCTTTTGCATCGGACGCCTTGGCATCAAGCCGCGCCAAGATCGGAAAACCGGCCTCCGCCTCGTGGTTCAGTTGCCGAATCGCGGCGTGGCGCCGATGCCCCTCGACGAGCTCGTAAGCGGTCTTGCTTCCCGCCGCCGCGGGCCGCACCCGAACGGGCGTGTCCTGGCCGTGCTGGCGGATATTGTCCTTGAAGGCCCGAAAGGTCTCATCGTTGGTCGAGAGGCTCAGCTCGTGCCGGTTCGCGAATTCGGTCAATCCAATGCTTTCAGGATCGAGCCGCAAAATGACGAAGCCCTCGTTGCGTTCGGCCTTGAGCTTCTCGATCTCGGCCGCCAGGCCACCCGCCGCTTGCTGCCCGGCGCGAGCGACAAATGACATGGGACCCGCAGGACGCGGCGGAGTAGGGGTGAGCGAACTCGCCGGCTCCATCAACGCTCGCGTAATGTCGTCCCGTTTGCTCACGAGATTCCGGCCCTGTGGGTGGGCTCACCCTTGGCTTGGCGGGCGCGCCGCCACACGTTCTGAATGGCACCCTCGATTTCCGCGTTGACCAGGTTCATGGCCTGCATCGCGCGCTCGAACGTGCGCGAATCGCCTTCGTAAGTTTTCACCTCGTAGGCGGTCAAAATGTCGGGTCCGATCTTCTGCAGGACGGCGGTTTCCAGCATGGGTCCGGAGATCGTGAATTTGGGGAATCGCGTTCGAATCCAATTACTGATCGTCTGGTGCACCTCGTCGTTGGCCTTCATGCGCGTCATCAAGATGGCGAGAAAGTCGTAGACCTTTTCGGGACCCACGCGATTAAACAGCTCGACCAGCTCGACCAGCCAGCGAAAAAACAGGCCAGCGGACTGCAAATCCATCATGGCGGGGGGCATGGTAATGACGATGCCATCCACGGCGTAAAGAGCGTTGCTGTTCACGAAGGAGAGCGAAGGGGCCGTGTCCATGATCACGACGTCGTAGTCTTGTTTCACGGTCGCCAAGCCATTGGCCAGGACCGTGAAAAAATTGAAGCCTTCCTCGTTGGCGAGCCGCGAAGCAATGGAGAACTCGGCGCCGTAGAAGGCCAGGTTCGAGGCCAGCAGGTCCAAATCGTGCCAATGAGTCTTGCGGATGGCGCTCCGCAGGGTCCCGGTCCAGTTTTCCGAGCCCAATCTCGCGCCTTCGAAGTAGGGCAGCGCAGTTTGGGTTTCGGGTACCTCGGTGTGCGGGAGGATGCCGAAGAGCTGGGTTAAGGAGGCCTGAGCATCGAGGTCGATCAAGAGCACCCGGTATCCGCGAAGGCACAAGTACTGCGCGAGGTGGACCGAACTGGTGGTCTTCGCCACGCCGCCCTTGAAATTGGCCAGGGCGAGGACGATCGACTTGTCGATCGCCGGATCGCGCCTCGGCCGCAGCCCCAACACCGACTGCAGGTTGTGGATGTCTTCCAGGGTGAACAGGCGCCGCCCGTTGACCGTTTCGCCTTGCGGAAATTCAGGGGTCTTCTTCAGGCGTCGGCGAAACGAGTCGTCCGAGAGGCCGAGGAGGGCGGCCACCTCGGCCGCATTCCACTTCCGTAATTCTTTGACGCGACTCGGCTCCAATGCCACATTGCGAGCGCGCTCCAGAAGATCCTCGGCAAGTTCCGCCAGCTGCGTGATCTCAGCGATACCGACCGGCGGAAACCGGTTCGGATCACTCACATCCTCAGCCTGCGGGGCGGAATCGCGAAGCGGGGTGGCTGCTTCAGCCATGGTAGGTTCCATGGGGAGAAGATTATAAGGCCGCGCACGGAGTTATGGCAAGTCGCGGAGATTTATTCGACAATCAGCTCATAACCCCGCGCCTTCAATATTACTCCGCGCGCATCCTGTTCGCCCCCGCAACTCCAGCCGAGGAGCGGTCAGAAGCGGGGACGGGCATCGAGTGGAGGCCGGAAGATGCCACTATACAACTTGTATAGTGAGGGAGTAGGATGCGCTGAGGCTCCCCTTCAGGAATACATCGTGGCCGAGGACGTGAACGACACCATCGAACGCATCGAGCAACCGCTGACGGTTCGGCCGGCGTTATCGCGCGCGGCGGCCCGTTTCGTCGAGACCCATCCCGAGGAGGTGCAGCGCATCGTGGCCACGGCCTTGGAGACTGCTGCCGCGCTCGAAGCGACCGGGGTACCCGCGGCCCCTCCATCGCTCCCGCCGGCACTGCAGCGTCTCGTCACGGCCACGCGAGCAGACTCGGAGGCGGGGAGGGTGCTGAGCATCAGCGAGGCCTCGGAACTCCTCCAAGTCACGCGCGTCACGGTCTATGCGTGGATCGAAGCCAAGCGGCTGATCGCATGGCGCGCGACGCGGCGGGGCGTACTCGTGCCGGCCGAACAAATCGTGGGTCCTGGCCAAGTCATCCCGGGGATCGACCGAGTGCTTGCCGTGATTCCGGAGCCTTCCGCTGCTTGGGACTTTCTGACGGAAGAATCCCCGTATGTCGACGCGAATGCCTTGCGCCGTCCGATTGATGCGCTGAAGGCCGGCGAGCTCGACGCCGTGATCGCCGCCGCCCATTCCTTCCTCGACGCCTTCACGTAATTCATCGCCATGAGTCAGTATCCGCGCGAGCGCATCGAAGCGCGGTTGGCGTACTTTTCGATTGCGAGCGCGCACCGCGTGTTCGGCGTATCCCGGATGCCATTGGGCGTTCACCCATCACCGTCCCGCTTTTGTGACGGCCGAAGCGGCTACGCCGTGCTGTATGCGGCGCTCGCCTTCGAGACGTGTATCGCGGAGTCGCTCTTTCGAGATCGGTTTGTGCGTCGAGCTCGCCGCGAGCTTCCGCTGTCGGCCATATTGATGCGAGCTCATGCCCGCATCGCCACACAGTTGGAGGAGGAATTGCAACTCCTCGATCTGCGCGATTCAGGATGCCTCGATATTGGGGCGCCGACGGATGCGGCGCGCGCCCGTCATTTCGCGGCCGGCCAAGCCTTGGGTCGGTCGATCCACACCGAGCATCCGAGCGTCGACGGCATCATTTACGCATCGCGGCTCACCGGCGGCGACTGCCTTGCCGTATTTGACCGGGCGCTTCATAAGTTCTCCGTGCTCGAGGCCTGTGCGCTGAAGGATCATCCACTGCTTCCGAAGCTCCTCGAGGAGGAGGGCGTTCACCTGAGTGAGGATTAAATCGCCGCTCCGGGGCGCGCCGGCGATCCTTCGCAAGAACCGTCGACGAAAAAAAGCGGGGGCCGTAAGGCCCCCGACAAGTGGCCGGATGAGGCGCTAGCCTTCTTGCGGCTCGTAGCGGCGAAGGACGAGCTTGCCATTCACCGGTAGCGCCCGAAGTTCCGCCTGGAAGCCTTTGCCGTCCTTGTGCGGCCAGGCCGTCCCGATGCGCATCCAGCTCGATTTCTCCTCACCCGACTTATCCTTGTATTCATCGACGATGAACACGTCGAAGCGCTCTTTGGTGCCGGTGGTTGGGTTGTTGTTGCTCATGTCGTGATCTCCTAGATTTGATGTTGCGAATGTCACTTCAGCGTGACGGGTGTCGCGCGAGCGAGCGGTCAGGCGCACGTGCAAGCGGACCGTGGAAGCAAATGGAGGGGACCCGCGTCGCGCGGGGAGTCAGCCGTTTCTGCCGCGAAAGCCGCTTGTAGGGGTGCCGAGCGAAGCTAAGCTCTTCGCCCGATCACGTGAGTCATTCGCCACATCGGCCCGGGGAGATCACGGCAACGACGGACCGATGAAGCGGCACTTCGGGAGCTCGATGCGATTCAAGGGATGATCATCTCTTCAAGTCGGTGTCATCGATCAACTCGAGCGGGACGGCCTCGACGCGCATGTCAAACGACAGGACGCCGGCCGCTTTCCAGTGGGTGGCAAGTTTGTCCTTCATCCCGAGCCGCCTAGCGCCTGATCCGGCCACTTACCGGAGGCGGAAAAGGCCCCGCCTCGCGAGAGCGACCGGCCGCCGCCCCCGGCCGCAGCCGAGCAAAAGAGGGCAGGGCGGATCGCCCTGCCCACAGCCCATTAGGATTTGCGCTTCTTCGGCTGCTTTGAATTTCCCTCGGCTTTCGACTCCGCCAGGGTTTGACGTCTCACGGCCTTCGCATCGATTTTGTAACGACCGGCGAACGCGAGGAGCCGCTCCGGCCGCGTGTCGTTCCAGGGCGAGGTTCGAAGCTCACCGACGAGCGCGCAATCAAGAAGACACCGCACGAGCTGCGAGGCCGAGAGGCCTGAGAGCTTCTTCTGCAGGGGTGACTCCAACGATCCCTTGGGATCCTTCTCGGCGAAGCCCCAGAGCTTCAACAGAGTCTTTCGGTGCTCGTGCCAGAGGTCCGCGAAGTAGGCACCGACGATGAGCGCGAGGTCGGGACCCGCGAGCGCCGCGCCCGCCTTGCCGCGCACGGCCGTCAAGAGCGCCACTCGATATAGATCCTCCTGGCGTTGTTTGAGTTTTCGCGCCTTGGCTTCCGGGTGCTCCGTTCGCTGCGGCGGGGTGACGCCCTGGGATTTTAAGAGGGGCGCCACGTCCGTGGTCTTCACGATCTCGACCAGCGCGCCGCTCCGCATATCTTCCAGAAGGGTGGGTGAGAGGGCCTGCTTCCCCAGGATCTGCCGGTAGCTTCGTTGCTTGGGGTCTTCGTAGCAGGGCTCATCGAGCGCGACGTATTCCCCTCGAAGACAGCGCGCGCCGTTCGGTGCCAGTTTTTTGGCCGCCTTGCCGGTGATCACGCGGATCCCCTGGCTCTTCGCGAGCGCCTCGCGCCGCGAGTTCGAGGCGCTGCGTTTGGCCGCAAAGCAGGTGGGATCCGTGCACACTTGCGCCCCCTGCACATCCCCAAAAAGCTCCGGTTGATTGCCGGTGCGCTTGGGGCAGGCCCCGCAGGCCCCCGCCTCCGGAAGGAGGGTGGCGTCTTTGCAATCGAAGGGGGCCTCCGCGAGGCGCAGCATGTAGCGATCCTGGATGTAGGTCGTCGCCGCGCGGGCCGACATGGGCTCGCCGCCAAAGCGTGTCGCGGTAATCTCGGCGAGCGCCTCGGCCTGCAGCGTCTCATCGGGAATGCGCGCGATGAGAAGAGCGGTCGCGGCGTTGAGCTTGCCAGCGTAGAAGGCCTCGCGCGAGGCCTTCGAGAGCGCGCAGAGCTTCAATCGAGCGTACACATACGCGCGCGAGGTCGACTTCTTGCCGATCCGGTGCAACAGGTCCTCGATCGACAGTCCCTGGCGAAGGAGTGCCTCATAGGTTTCCGCCTCCTCCAGGGGGTGTAGTTCCTCGCGCTGCAAGTTCTCCACCAATTGAACGGTGAGCACCTCCTCATCGGTCAAGCTTCGCACCACCGCGGGGATGGTGGGGAGCCCGGCCGCTTGGGCGCAGAGCCAGCGCCGCTCCCCGGCGACGATTTCGTAGCGTTCGGCATCGAGTGCTCGCGCGACGATGGGTTGAAGCACGCCGCTCTGGCGGATGCTCGCCGCAAGCTCGCCCAGCGCGGTTTTATCGTAACGCTTGCGGCGCTTCTCCTGGACGGGGGTGGGGGAGGGCGCAAGGGCGCTCAAGGCAAGGTGAGAAAGGGATTGAGGGTAGGCAGTATCCATGATCAGTGTCTCCGTGAAGTGATGAGTCCCGAGCGGGTGCCGTCCGGGCGGCACCCGCCACGGCCAAGTGCGTCAGTCGATAGCCCGGAAAATGCTCGATTGCTCGGCGTGCAGACAGGCGAAATCCCGAAGGAGGTAGTAGTGCTCGATGCACCGTTGATCCCCGGTATTGGCGATGAGATTGATCCCGAAGAGCGAGGCGACGATGCCAGCGGCATCGGCGCTCAAGGAATCGGAGAAGCCATTCCCCATCACCGAGAGCTCGAAGGGTGAGGCGACATCCGGGGCCATGTAGAAGCCCCCGTTCGAGAGCTCGTAGTAATGCCAGTAGCCGCCGCCATACCCCTCCGCGAGCTCGCGAAGCGCGTCGTAGATGGAAAATTCAACTTTCAGCATCCCGCGTCCGCCAAAATGTCGCGGCAGCGCATCGAGCCGCTCACCCTCGCTCAAGCGCCGGGCGCTGATCGGGGGGTGTCTCGGTGATCCCTCAGTGTCATCGGTCATGTCGTCACTCCTTTTCAAAAACACCTGCTTTTGATCCGAGAGCCGGTCTTTTTCGGTTGTCTCGGGGCAACGCGTGCAGGTGATTCGCTTTGCCGCTTCTGCTTCCGTCCGTTTCGCCGTGGCGAGGAGCTGAAAGCCGGGCGATCGGAGCGAGCACGCAAGGCGACGTGGAATAAATGGGAGGGGACCCGCTGTCGGGCGGGGAGGGGCCGCTTTATGCCGCGAAAGCGCCTTGTCGAGCTCGCGCGCCTGGCTTACGGTTTTACGAGCACTCGGGCGGGGCGGTCGGGAGCCGGCAAACGAATAATCTTAAGGCCCCGAGCAGCGACAATCGGCGTGCGTCTTGCATGATTTTCGAAGGGATGGGTCGGGGCGGCATCTCAAAAAACTCGCGGATGTCCTCATCGAGAGGAATGACCCGCGAGCGAGGGCGCGGCTGAGCGCCGCACCCTTCTGAAAGGTCCTAAATTAGGCCCTTTTCTGCCATCGACGTGCAGCCTCCCACGGTCACGACGAGATGATCGAGGAGCCGAATATCGACGAGCGCGAGCGCCTCTTTGATGCGCTGGGTGATGAGTTCGTCCGCCTGACTGGGCTCGGCGACGCCCGAGGGGTGATTGTGTGCGCAGATGACCGAGGCGCAATTATGCCGAAGCGCCGCCTTGACGATTTCGCGTGGATGCACACTCGCCCCATCGATCGTGCCGCGAAAGAGATCCTCGCAGGCGATCAGGCGATGCCTCTTGTCGACGTACAGGAGAGAAAAGACCTCATGCTGCAAATCACCAAACCTCAGGCGCAGGTAATCCTTCACCGTCTTGGGACTCGAGAGAAGGGGCCCCTTCGCCACACGCTCGGAGAGCAATTTGAGCGCGGCCTGGATCACGGCCTCATCGCTCACCTGGGCGTACCCTGCGGCGGTTTCTCGGACGAAGCCCGAGGTGAAGAGGTCCGGCCTCGCCTCGATGTGGCCGCTCTCGGATTTGACGTTCAAGGATCGAATGATGCTGCGCATAATGTTCTCCGGCTCTAATGCCGGCGGGATTGCCGGCTTCAAAGCCCCACCCGGCGAAAGCGCAGCAGTCCAGACTCGCGCCCAGCGACTCGCGAGCACGGGCGTAGCGCCCGCGCGCAGGTCTTGACGGCGAGCACGTCGGGTAGACTGAAAAAAGCCAGGCTAGCCCCCCAATCCCTTCCCATGCAGGGAGGATGTTGCGGGATCTTGCGAGAGCGATATGCAGGGCGGCTACGCCGTCCCGCGATCCTTGAAGCGGGATGAGCGAAGAGCGAACCCGGAGGAGCGCGATCGTGGCGCTTGGGCCGCGACTCGCCCGAGGGGTCTTGGCAAAGGGCTCTTCGCCATCAGAGGTTCAATCCCTGCGTGATCATCCCTTGGGCTAATGCTCGGCCCGCGAAACGTCATGACTCGCGAGCGCTTAATTCACCGCGGCAATCTCTAGATCCCCTTTCCACATGCCGACGTTCGTGCCCTGAAGGACGTAAGGAACCAGAAGGGGAGACGTATCGGTCAGGCTTGAGTCATCCGCCGTGATCTCCGCCGTCCCCCCGGCGCCCTGGTGTGCACTTAGCGCCTGTTTCATTGTCTCGAATTGGGTTTGCTCCTCTGATGTCAGACGTTGGGTCGACTCCTCGTATAAGTTGGCGGCACTTTGAGTGGCCGCCTTCGCAAGATCCAAGGCGATTTTGTGTAGTGCATCGCAGCCGTCTCCTTGACACATCGGCTGCCAGTCATTGAAGGTTTTGTCGCTAAAGTGAGGCTCGTCGAGCAGGTCGATGCCGCAGTCGGTCTGGAAGTCCTTGCTGTCCCAGGTCGACACGTCGATTCTCGCCGACATGCCGGGAAGAAAATCATAGTGCTGCTGGATGAACACCAGATCCTTGTCGACAGAGGCAAAAAACCCGCCGTAACCGCAGGTATTTTCCTCGCGGATCAGAGGTCCTGGCGAGACTGTCGCCACGCCTCGAATCACTTGGAAAAAAGTGTATTGCAAACATCCTTCCGATCCCTCGGACTTGCTGATCGAGTAGTAGTCCACGTTGGGCGCCTTATCGAGGGTTCCCACGCCGCCTTCGTCTGACAGCTCTTGAAGCGTTCCGGTGAGCCCGCGGGAAATCGAGAACGGATGCGGTTGAGCCGCGGCATACCGCGCCAGATCCGATTCTGAGTCAATCGACACGGAGCTCGTGCTCGGGCCCATCGAGACCCCGCACGACTTGGAGGCCACTAAAGTGTCGATGGGCCGCTCCCCGGGGTGGGCGTGAGCGAGCGGGCGATAGCGCTCGAGGATCTTGCGACAAATGGCGCCCGAGGGAGGCAGCCGGTGGTTCGGAGATTCAGCGGCCACGCTGCCGGTGACGAGGCACATCGCCGCGGTCAGCAGACACGGGGCCATGATGGAGGGGGCGGGTGACATGGCAGTTCCCTTGCAGTGAGCCCATATCCTAGCGGCACTTCGGGCCGAAGGACGCAATCACTTTCACAGATTTTGGGGCGCGATGGACTTGGGTGCCCGGACGCTACTGCATGCGCTTCGCGCGGCCGTTGATCAGCGTGAGCACATGCGCCGTGGCGGTCACGTAGTTGTCGCTGATCGGAACCCCGTCATCCTTGAAGCCCAATTGATTCTCGAGGATATCGGCAAAGGATTCGAGAGCGAGTTTGACGATCCGGGCCTCTTCGTGCGTGAGCCGGGTTCCGTTGACGGTGATGTCTGCTTCGCCTTGCATGGCTGCATGCCCTCTGTGATCGATGACGTCGAATCGGCGTTTACCGCGTCCTTAAGCACCGGGTGACAGCAGTTTACCTCCTATTTCAGTGGCTCTTGTAGCCTCTGGGCGGGGAGGGCGCGAGCACGCGCGCCCGGCAGCGCTTCTGCTGGCACTTGGAGCAACGCATCCGCTTCACGACATCGGCCAAGCGGGCATCCCAGCCGCCGCAGAGCTTCGCGAGGGCGTGCGGGGTCGTCTTTCGTTCATGACCGCAGGCCTCGCACTTTAAAATGAGATCGAACTGTCCGAAGTGATCAGAGAGTACCTCCACATGGAATCCTTCGCGGCGCACTGCCCAGACAGTACGCCCGTCGCCCTGTGGGTATCTACGGGATAACTCATCCAGTAGTTTGGAAGAATAACTGCTGTATAGGAAAAGATGCCTACGCCATGGAAGGAATCTGCTTCTTCCTTGCTCAGTTCCGTGGTTAGATTTCCCTGGGGTCGCGCGGTTTAAAAAAAGCGGGCCGGCCGTTGCCGACCGACCCGCCAGGGTCGAGAATTAAGATTCGAGAATACGCACGGCGGCCTGCCAAAGCGCCGTATTGATTCGAACGTCCTCGCGTAATCGCGACCATGTAATAATGCCAAGGAGTCACCGGCAATTAGCAACTCCCCGGGAATTCTCCGGGATCTCCTTCACATTATTTGTCCCTACTGTTCAGCAGTAGAGCATG